>CEUK01018703.1_pt1 | contig 30756 bp, 29 predicted proteins | sample 356451 | NCBI WGS metagenome assembly CEUK01 (sample SAMEA2622843, study PRJEB7988) | marine metagenome | isolation source: saline water (ENVO:00002010), including
TAGAATTAACAACTTCAACGAATAAAGGGGTATTACAATTAATAAAAAGAAGTAGAAACTCAACAAATTTTAAAAGTTTTTTATTTTCTTTTGTTGTTGAAGTTGGTTCGCTAGATAACTTTTCCGAACAATACGCTAATTCTTCTGAAATAATAGCAAAATATACAAATTCAAAGTTTGGAACTGGTTATTACTCTAATCCAGGCGCGTTATGTTACTTATTTAAAGATATAGAATTTGATAACATGGTGATTATCGATTTAAAAAATTATATGAATTTACCTTTGTATAATGAAAAGGTTGTAGATGGATTTTGCGAACCCAGTAAACAAGAAGATGGTTTATATTATAATAAAATAAACCGTTTGCCTCCTCATTACGATGAAGAATTCCGGAAAATTGATCAACCTTTTGAAGATTATAATAAAATGTCAATTAATTTTCTAAAAGATGATTATATTAATTTTACATTATATTTTATTCAAGATAACGACAAAAAATGGTACCTAACATATATCGACAATTGTGATTGTTCAGGTTGAAAAAAAAACAAAAAAACAACTCTAAGTTTTATTATTAGTCCCAATGATGAGCTTTAGTATAGGACATGTAGTATTATAAGTATTCTTGAATTGGGCAATATTGAAAATTAAAAAATAAATTTATTTTTCATTAAAAGTTGATATATATCTTTTGATATTTCTTCTTTCATAGATTTTTTGACTTTACCTCTACCTCCTGCTCCATCAATACTTTCTACAGAATTAAAATTATACTTACCATTATTCCATTGAAATAAGCAATTCATAAATGCTTCTTCATCTGGGATATAAAATCTAACCACTAAATCTTTAATTCCTTTTTTATTCTGTCTTGTTTCTATTAAATTACCCCTAAAAGCATTAACCTTGATTAAGTAACCATTTTCACGCTCAAAAACAATTAAATGACGCATTGGAAGTTTTTTGTTCTGCCCCTTTAAAATAGTTAAAGCTTTAATTTGTAACATAAAAGCATCTTTTAGAGCTTTATTACTATTATATGAATATATTTTAAAATATTTAGGTGTACATGGAGAACATGTTACATCAACACTCTCAATATAATCATTAGCTTGATCTAATGTATCACAAACATTTAGCTCTTTTAATAATTCGTAGTCTACTTCTGAAGAAAATGTAGAATCTCTAAAAAGAGTCTCTATTTTGTTAATAGAAAATAAATTAGATTCATCAATATTATTAGATTCTTCACATGAAAAAGTAAAAAACATCATGAATAAATTGAAATAGAATAATTTTTTCATAAAATTTGATTTATGTTAATAAATCTATAGTTTCTGGTATAACAGAATTAAAAATTGTTTTATTAATTTTTGTTTCAATATTCTTGTCCTCAAAGAATTCTAGCATCAATTCTGTTGGAAGATTACCTACTAACTCATCTTTTGCCATAGGACATCCACCAAACCCCTTTATAGCACTATCAAACCTTCTACAACCTGCATTATATGCAGATTCAACTAGTTTTTTTGCATTTTCTGGTAAAGAATGTAAATGTACTCCAAATTCTACTCCATCAATATTATTTAATAATGATGAAATTAAAGAATTAACCATTAATGGATCAGCACAACCAATTGTATCAGAAATTGATTGAATTGTTACATCTAATTTATTAAATAATTTATATGACCAATTTGATACGATGTCTGGATGCCATTGCTCTCCATAAGGATTTCCAAAACCCATTGAAATATATAAAACTAATTCTTTGTTTTTCTTAAGACATATTTCTTTAATTTTTTCAACTAGAATAAATGATTCATCTATACTTGAATTGGTATTTCTCCTTTGAAACTCTTCAGAAATAGAAAATGGATAACCCAAATAATTAATACGCTCAAAATTAGATGCATCAATTGCGCCTCTTTCATTTGCAATAATAGCAAGTAATTTAGTGCTTGAATCATTTAATCCTTTCAAAACATCAGCAGTATCTCTCATTTGAGGAATAGCACTAGGTGAAACAAAACTACCAAAATCAATGGTGTCAAAACCACAAGAGAGTAAATTATTTATATAGCTTATCTTATTTTGAGTTGGAATAAAGTTTTTAATACCCTGCATTGCATCTCTCGGACATTCGATAAGCTTTAATTCATTCATAAAATACTTAGTTTAGATTTGATAAAATTGCTTTATTTATTCTTTTAATCAACCTTGGACCCTCATATATGAAACCAGTGTAAATTTGAATTAAATCTGCACCTGCATTTAACTTATCTAAAGCATCTTTTTCACTATGAATCCCCCCTACTCCTATTATAGGGAATGATTTTTTAGATTTATCTGCTAAATATTTAATTACTTCTGTTGATTTATCTTTAATAGGCAGACCGCTTAATCCACCATTACCAACTTTATTTAAAAATGATTTTTTTGTATTTAAATTATCACGTTTTGTTGATGTATTACATGCAATTATTCCATCAATTTTAGTTTCATTAACCAACAATATTATTTCATCTAATTGCTTATTACTTAAATCTGGTGATATCTTCAATAATATTGGTTTTTGAAGTTGTTGTGAATTATTTAATTTTTGAACTTCTTGAATTAATTCTTTTAAGTAATTAACATCTTCAAGTTTTTCATGACTACCTACATTAGGGCAACTTATATTTAAAACAAAATAATCTACAAAAGGATGCAGTTTACTAAAACATTCTAAATAGTCTTTAGTGTAATTATCTGGCTCAGTATTGGTATTCTTGCCAATATTACCACCTATTATTAATCTATTTTTATTTTTTTTTAAAGATTCGATTACTTTAACCAAACCATCATTATTAAAACCCATTCTATTTATTAATCCGGAATCCTTTTCAATTCGAAATAATCTTGGCTTATCATTCCCATATTGTGGTTTAGGAGTAACTGTACCAATTTCTATAAAGCCAAAACCACAGTATGCTAAATCATTAAACATATTTGCATTTTTATCAAATCCTGCAGCTAGACCAACAGGGTTTTTAAACTTTAATCCGAATATTTCTCTATGTAATCGTTTATCATTAATATGATAAATTTTTGACCAAATCCACTTCATGCATGGAATCAAAAGAATTATATGTATACTTTTTGTTGTAAAATAATGAACTCTTTCTGGATCAAACTTAAATAAAAAAGAACGTATTATTTTATACATATGAAACTTTTAAGCAAAGTTAAAAACGACATTGAAGTGAACAAATATAGATAAGATTTATTTTTCTAAAAAAATCTTCTTCAATCTCCTTAATGCCCTGTATGACTTTACTTTAGCATTATTTTCTGTGATTTTTAAAATAGTTCCTATTTCCCGATATGATCTTCTTTCAAAATAACGCAATTCAATAATATTTAAATCTTTTGATTTTAGTGATTTTAATGAATTCATTAATCGTATTTTGTTGTCATTTGATTGATTTTCTTCTTTTTCTGTGACAAAACTAAATAAATTCATATCTCCAAAATTGATTAATTTGGAGGATTTTCTATTTCGAAAACTTTGATATATCTCACTTTTTGCAATCCTATATAACCATGAAGAAAATGGGACACCTCTATATTCATATTTATGAATATTATTCATTGCTTTTATAAACACCTGTGAAGTTATATCATCTGTTAATTGCCTATCAGATATTTTATGATTTACATATCTATAAATTTGATCATAATATTTATTATATAATGAACTGAAATTATTTGGGTTTTTTTTTGAATTTCTAATCCAAATTAGTTCTTGATTAATATTATTAGAAGTTTGATGATATAGAGAATTAACTATCATTTTTTGGAGAGATTTAATAAGATTTATATTCTAGTTATTTTATATAACGTATAAAAAAAATAAATATTATATACTTAATAATCAACAATATAACTTGTATCAGTCAAACTAATTAAAAAGTTTTTCAAATCTATACGTTCTGTTTTTGAAATATTAAATGGTACAATCCTCTTATCTTTATTCACATGTTCTTTCCCACCATTTGCATAATGATTGATTACTTCATCAATTGAAGTAAATGAACCATCATGCATATAAGGGCCAGTTAGCTCAACATTTCTTAAAGATGGAACTTTAAATTTACCTATATCTAAAGAATCATTATGAATTCTAAATCTACCTTTATCTTTACCATAATCGATATAAAGTCCATTATTAATAGGTTTGAAATTTGTAAAATAAGGTGCCGGATGACATTGATGACAATGGAACTTTTCTGAAAATAATTTCCAACCTCTTTTCTGTGACTTTGATAGAGCTCTATTATCGTTGTTATAATAAAATTTATCAAAATTACTATTTGTAGAGTATAAAGAACGTTCAAATGCAGAAATTGATCTAGTTAAAACCCAAGCATCAAAATCTCTATTAAAAATCTTTTTTGAAGTATTTTGATAAAAATCAATTTTACTTATTTTTAAAATAAGATCTTTCATATTCATTCCCATTTCGGTATGTTCTTGAATTGGAACTATAACTTGTTGCTCTAAAGTTGGAAGATGAGCATCATACATTATAGTTGGAAGAAAAGCAACATTTAGTATTGTTGAAGCATTTCTTTGTGTTTTATTTCCATTTACACCAATAGATAAGGCCTTACCATCAGTGAAAGCTAATTTAGGTATATGGCAACTTGCACAAGATATTTCATTATTAATTGATAGCCTTTTGTCAAAAAACAATTTTTTACCTAACCTTATTTTTTCATTTAATAAAGTATCATTAATTGATAAGGAAGAATGATTTTGAATATTAGAGTTATTAAACTGCTTACAATTAAATAAAAAAAAGAAAATAAATATTATACTCCCTAAATAAAGAATATTTTTCATTATTTCTTCTAGTATACTATTTTAATAGATTTCAATCTATTTCCTTGACTATCATATGTAGAAAATATATAATTTCCTTTGGATAAATCATTAAATACAACATCATCTTTAATCTTTGTCGATTTAGATTTATTAAGTACAGATCCTGAAAAATCAATTAGTTCATAGTAAGAAATATTTTGCATCTTTTGCCAAAAAACTTTTATTCCATTTTGGCTACTTAAAAAATATATATGACCATTATCATCAATGTTTTTAATAGAAGCATTAAATGGAGATGTAAATACAGGTCTATCATTTACATTATTCATTGTTGAAGAATTAGGACCGTTAGTCCCATGTACAACACCAAAATCCCCCGGATTTACTCCATAAATCCATTGATCTAAATTAGTATTAATGACAATATCAATTTGAGAGTTATTTATATAAGTAGCAGTAATAGGAAGCTCTACACTTTTGAAATTATTATCACCAAAAGTATGGAGTGAAAAATTTGCTTCTGGAGAACCATCATTATTAGAATCTCCTTTTCCATCAACTAATACAAGAGCATAACCAGATGTCCAACCCCAGTGCATAGAAGGTGATTGAAAACTTAAGAAATGATTTGAAGGATATAGTGAAATATCTAGATGATTTAGGGGTTCCGGAACACCAACACTAAAGTTTATTTTTTCAATGTTTGGTATGTTGTAATTTCCTAAAAAAAATGTATTTGCATCAGCTTTTACTAATAAAACAGTATCACTTAAATCTAAAGTTTGATTTCCATCATATGAAATAACAATATTAGAAATGTAATAATTAAAATGATTAATTTTCATACTAACACCATTAATATCTTGGACAATATCCCCTAATATTAAATCGTTACCTAAACATTTTGGCTTGAATGATAAATAAAGATTTGACTGAGCAAATGAAAAAGAACTAATTAATATAAATACAAAAAGTAAAACCCTCATAAGAAACATTATTTTGAAACAATATACAAAATTTCACTATTTGATAACCTATACTTTTCTATGATTTTATCATCATAATGTAAATTAAAATCAAATATATCTACATTAAATCCTGCATTTTTAAGCCATTCAGGGTAATCCATCCCAAATAAACGAACATGATCCTTTTGCCAAAAATGTTTTTCTCTGTCTTTTGCAGAAACTATACTTGAGTCTTCATATGTAACTTTTCTAGATGTATCCTGAGGAACTTGCATTATCCCCCATCCCCCAGGTTTCATAACTCTATACAACTCGCGCATGCATTTCATTGCATCATCAACATGTTCTAAAACATGATTACAAAAGATTACATCAAAACGATTATCTTCTAATGGAATAGAATGAAGGTCAAAATGCATCTCTGCAATAGGTGAAATTAAATCACCAGTCAAATAATTTAAGTTCTTTTGTTTTTTAAAAAGAGAGAAAAAGCATTGTTCAGGAGCTATATGTAGAAGATTTATATTCTTAGAAAAAAAATTAGAGTGATTTTTTAAATAAAGCCACATTAAACGATGCCTTTCTAATGTTAAATCATATGGGCATAAAACATTTTCTCTATGAGAGTTACCATAACCATACGATAAAAATTTCCTAAAACTTTTACCACAGCAAGGACATTCAACATTATTTCCCTTATATAGATAAGGGGCAATTAATTTAAACAAATAACTAAATCTAATTAAGATAGGTCTAGGTAAACTATTTAATAAAAATTTATATATTTTTTTCATACTTAAACTTAAGCCTTAATGCAGATTATAATAAATGTTAAATTTATATATTTCAAATATATTTTTTAAAATAAACTTTTTTAAAATTGAATAAGACAATCTTAATTTTAATATTAATTTTCATTAAAATACCTGAATGTCTATGTCAAAAAAATGATTCTCTTTCTTATCAATTATTTAAAGATAGATTAGTATTTTATTCAGATATAGGAATTAATTCAGCTCCATTCAATTTAAAAGATAATTTTAATTTAGGTATTGAAAAAATTAAATATAGAAATAACATAAAGCCTACTCTAGGTTTTGGTTTTAATTATCAATGGCTTGCTATTCGAATAGGTTTTAATCTTCCTGTTAACATCCTTAATAAAGAAAAATATGGTGACACCAAATATTTCAATATTAATATAAAATCTAATGTGAACAATTTTTTCTTTACAGTAGATTTTAAAAATTACCGAGGCTACTCAATAATTGATGCGTATAAATTTAATAATGACATAGAAAATAATCTAATAATGCCATCTAATAACGCGATGAGTATATCAACAAATCTTTGGTATTTAAAAAATAAAACATTTAAAATGAGAGCTTTTGAAGGTAAGTCAGGTCATTTTAATAGTGAATCTAAAACTATGTATCTAAAGGGTACTCTTAATTACTTTAATATTCATAACAATTCTCAAAATATTATTCCTACTGAACTTGCGGATTCAATAGACTACAAAAATGCAGAAGAGATCGGGGCATTAGATTTTGGAATAATCCCTGGATTTGCGTATGGAAATAGAATTAAAAATTGGCAATTTGGATTATTCTTAGGTTTAGGCGGTGTTATTCAAACAAAATATTACACTAAAAATAATTCTACACGTTCATATATAGGAATAGCACCAAGGTTTGATTTTAAATTCTGTGGTGGATATTCTAAATCTAACTACTTTATACTACTTGTTAGTGATTTCGACATAAGATCGGTAAGAATTAACAACCTTAATTATAATCATACATTTTATAACGTTAGAATTACTGGTGGTTTTCGTTTAAAAACTAAAAAAAAGGACTATCAATAACCCGCATTTTCCATTTTTCCCTTAATGAACTTAAATCTGTAATCATTGGATTGAAAACATTCCATTGAGGATATTTCTTTATATCAGATATATGAACTAGATTATATTCACCTTGCTTTTCAATAACTAAATTCAAACGATTAAAAAAATTTACACTAAATCTTTCTCCTATGGACTTAATTAATTTAACAGAGGTATCTATAGAACAGCCTGATGCTTTAACATTAGATTCATCAACTACTAAAATGATAAAATAATTATGTTCTAGGATAGCTTCTGCTTTTAAATTTAAATTATGTGCTTGCCATGAATTAACAAATTTTTTTAATTCATTATTAATTATTTTTTGTTCTGATAATTTTAATCTACGATCAGAATTATAAATCCATACTTTACTATGAGGATTGAAGTCTGGAAAATACATATTATAGATTTGCTGCATTTGCAATTAATTCTGCTATATCAAGGACCTCCACTTCTTTTTCTTTCTCAAAATTTTTAATTCCGTCAGTCATCATCGTATTACAAAATGGACAGCCGGTAGCTATTATATTAGGTTTTAATTCTAATGCTTCTTCAGTTCTTTCTATATTAATTTCCTTATTACCCTTTTCTGCTTCTTTAAACATCTGAGCACCTCCAGCCCCGCAACATAAACCTTTTGTTTTACATCTTTTCATTTCAACAAGTTCACCATCCAATTTTTCAATTAATTCTCTAGGAGCTTCATAAACATCATTAGCTCTACCTAGATAACATGGGTCGTGAAAAGTTATTCTTTTCCCTTTATATACTCCTCCATCAGCTAAAACAATTTTCCCTTGATTAATCAATTCTTGAATTAATTGAGAATGGTGAATTACTTCATAATTACCACCCAATTCTGGGTATTCATTTTTTAATGTATTAAAACAATGAGGACAAGCAGTAACTATTTTTTTAATAACATAACCATCTAAGACTTGTATATTCATCATTGCTTGCATTTGAAAGGTAAATTCATTTCCAGCTCTCTTAGCAGGATCACCTGTACAAGATTCTTCTACACCAAGTACTGCAAAATTAACTTTACAATTGTTTAATATCTTAACTAAAGCTTTTGTTATTTTTTTTGCTCTATCATCAAAACTACCTGAACAACCTACCCAAAATAAAAAATCAGGTGACTCATTTTTGGCAATCATTTCGGACATTGTAGGTACTCTGAGATTCATAAATTATTTCTTAAAAACTTGTATACTTGTTGTTTCTTCAATTAAATCAGAAAATTTACCTTCATATCTAGTAGCTCTTACAATATGATTATCTATCCAATGGTAATTACCACCTCTAGGCTTACCCATTAATATTCCATGATATTTAAAGCCATGTTTATTAAGCCATTTTTCGGTAACTTCTCTATGTTTTTCAATTCTTGATGTAAAAAAAGTAATTATATGCCCCTCATCAAACCATTTGTTAATTGTTTTTAAAGCATCTGGATATAAATTGGCCGTTTCCATTCTCTCTGGTTCTTCATTTGGTATATCATCACAAATTGTTCCATCAATATCTATCATGTAATTCTTAATATTCTTTGGAAGTACAGGAGATATTTTACTACCATCCTGTTCTAATTCTAACAATTCAAAATTATTCATCTTCTGCCCATTTTAAACGATCCGTCGGACTAAATTGCCAAGGGGCGCCATTATTTTCAATATTTGTTAACATACCTGTTAACTCATTAGGAACTTTTGATTGTTCCATTACTAAATATCTTCTTAAATCAATTATGATAGATAATGGATCTATATTTACTGGACACTCTTCAACACAAGCGTTACAGGAAGTACAGGCCCATAGCTCTTCTTCAGTAATATAATTACCTAATAAACTTTTTCCATCTTGATAATCTTTACCATTTTTCCTAAAATTATCACCTACTTCAGTAAGACGGTCTCTAGTATCCATCATTATTTTTCTTGGGGATAAGAGTTTTCCTGTTAAATTTGCTGGACAAGAAGAAGTGCATCTTCCACATTCTGTACATGTATAACTATCCATTAAATTTTTCCAAGTTAAATCAGTCACATCTTTAGCACCAAAACTTTCTAAATCAGTAGGATTCTCATTATTTACTGAGAAAGGATCAATATCAGGATTCATCATTAATTTAACTTCTTTCGTAACATTTTCCATATTTGTAAACTTCCCTTTTTTTTGAAGATTAGAATAATATGTATTTGGAAATGCAAGGAGAATATGAAAATGTTTTGAGTAAGGAAGATAATTTAAAAAAGCAAAAACCATAATTATATGTCCCCACCAACCTATTCTTTCTATAATAAAGAGCAAATTGTAATCTAAACTACATAGAAATGGACCTAAAAAAGAGCTAATTGTAAATCCATAAGATAGATTTGATTTTTCTATCTTAATTGCTTCATCAGCACTATTCATCATAAAAATGCATAGAACTAAAATGATTTCCATATACAAAATCATGTTAGCATCCATTTTTGGCCAACCTTTCATTTCATTCATATTTAAACGAGGAAGTTTTAACAGATTACGTCTATATAAAAATGCAAAAGTGGCTATTAAAGCTAGAAGAGAAAGAATTTCTATGAAACTTATAATGAAAGTATAAAAGTTACCTAATGAATCCTTAAAAAATCGATGAGTCCCAAATATACCATCAATAAAAATTTCAATTAGTTCAATTTGAGTGATAATAAATGCTAGATATATAGCTAAATGTAATAGAGCTGGAATAGGTCTTTTGAACATTTTTTTTTGTCCAAAAGCAACTAGTATCATTGTTTTTAGTCGGTGCTTCTTATTATCATTTCTCTTAACATCTTTACCTAAATAAATATTGTAATAAATCTTATATATATTCCAACTAAAAAAACCTAAGCTTACTATAAGTAATACTGTAAAAAGTATTTTAGAAATCATTTATTTTATTATTCTTATTGAACTGTATCTAATATCATCTTCAACTTTTGTTCTTCATTTTTTGTTAAAGGAACGCCTTTAGTCTTCTTTCCTAGCACAGAAAAATGAATATATCTCTCAGGATGATATTTAATATCATTTAACAAGTCTTGCAAATCAGTATTTGATTTTACTAACTGATCATATAGTAAATCATCAGCCAAAAGCTTCCCAAGTGTACCTTTACCCAACTTAGCATCGGATAAAACATTATTTATAGATTCTAAAGTTATTTTTGCATTACCAATAACACCTTTAAAATCAGCTGTAACGAGATCATCTGTAATTGTTTCAACATTTCCTACAATATTTTTTACAGCTTCGTTACTTTTTTTGAGATTTTGGGTGATTGTTTCAACATTTGATAAAATTCGACTTAATTTAATTTTTTCTGAAGCAACTAATGCTTCAATTTCTTCAGCTGCATTTCCAAATCGTTTTATTGCAATTTTAACTTCTTTTAAACTCCCTTCTATCTCAGAAGTTGCTGTTGAATCCCAAAATGAACTAATTCCATTTACCATTTTATCAATTGAACTCATCATTATTTGTAATTTTTGACTAATTGGGTCAGCATATGACTTAACTTGTGAAATCATATCAACAGCTAATACTCCATCAATATAATCTCCAGATTTATAATAACCTTTTGATAAATCGGAATTTAAATGAATTAACATACCCTTACTAAACAAATCTAAAGAACCTATTTCAACATGAGAACCTATTGGAATACGAATATTATCTTCAGTTATATTAAATGATACTTTCACTTGTTGTTCAGGAGTGTTTTTAGGGACATACTCAACAGCCAACACTTTTCCAACTCCAACGCCATTGAGTGTTACAGAACTAGCTGGGGATAATTGTCCTGAATTAGAAAAATAAGCATAATACAAATCATCTCCACCAAAAAAACTATTCCCTTTAAGAAAGTTTATTCCCAAAACAAATAGTCCTATAGCTAAAATGGCAATAGCTCCTGTAATTAATTCTTTTGATACTTTCAAACCTCTATTTTTCTGCTAATTTAATAGCTTTTTGTAAATTAATTCTATCTTCACCTAAGAATGCAACAACAAATGAATGTTGAAATCCTTTTTCAATCATCTCATTTTTATATTCTCTAGCTGCTTTAATATTATTAATAAATTCACCTACAGTGTATTTAAATATACCATTTTGTTTGTATTCATAAATAGAAAAATCTTTAAATCTTTTTGATTTTAATGAAATTTTAGTTTGAGATGTTTCAATTTGTACACGAAAAATAATATCATTTTCACTATTATTTTCATGTACTATATTTTTTTCATTAATATTTATATCATCTATTAACTCCTCAACCCCTTCTAATTCATTTTTATATTTTCTAAAAGCACTAAACATTGCTTGTGCCATTTTTCTTTGTGTTTTTTCACTGCTTAAAAATTTTTCTTCATTAGGATTTGTCAAAAAACCTGTTTCAATTAAAACAGAAGGCATAGTTGTCTTGTACAAAACTAAGAAGCCAGCTTGTTTTACACCTCGATCAAATCTACCTATATCCTTGAAAGCTCTTTGAAGTTTAGAGGCAAAATTAATAGATTGATCTAAAAAAACACTTAATTGAATTTGACGAGCTATAATAGCATCAGGTGATAGATCAAAATCATTATATTTAGCACCACCATCATCTTCCAAATGTATTATGGCATTTTCTCTCTTTGCTACTTTTTCTTGCGACTCTGTTCTATGCAGACCTAAGACATAGGTTTCGGTACCAAAAGCTTTAGGAGATGCTGCATTTGCATGAATACAAATAAAAAGATCTGCCTTGTTTCTATTAGCAATTTTAGCACGTTCATCTAATTCTATAAAAACATCAGTATCTCTTGTATAAATAACATTAATATTAGGATAATTATCTTTAATAATTCTGCCAAGCATTAAAGCCATGGAAAGACAAACTTCTTTTTCTTGGGAAAAAGAACCATGACATCCTGGATCTTTCCCTCCATGACCTGCATCGATGACAACAGTTCTTATTGCAGCATAATCATTTTCATCTTCTTGACTATATATTTCTTTAGAAAAAAGAGAAACAAATAAAAGTAAAATGGCATGAATTGTGATATTAGTATATATTTTTTCAACCATTTGAAATGTAATTTTAATAATTTTACTTCGTTAATGTTGTTTACAAGCAAATATAAAACACAATTGGTGTTCAAAAAACATTCCACTTTTCAATTTATTACCTTTATATTGTTAACAATATTATTCCCCACCTATTTACTTAGTCAAAAACAAGACACACTAATACTTAATGAATCTATAATAGAGAAACCAATAAAATATAATGCTTTAGATTCTATTTATTCTGATTTACAATTAAACAAAATACATCTTTATAACAAAGCTCAAATTGATAATGGCGAAATAAAAATACAAGCAGGATATATCACTATTGATATAGATAGCAATATAGTTTATGCAAGTTATATATATGACGCAGACTCGAACCGTATTCAATTACCTGTTTTTTCTGATGGTAAAGAAACAATTAATGCTTCTAGCATTCGATATAATTTTAAGACCAAAAAAGGATTTATTGAAGAAGTGTCTTTTAAAGAAGATGAAAATATTCTATATATGTCGGTTGCAAAAAGAAAAAAAAATGAAGAAATTCATTTTAAAAAAGGAAGGTTTACAACTTGTGACTTAAAAGAACCTCATTATCATTTTCAGTTATCAAAAGCGGTAATGATTCCAGGTAAAAGAATTGTTTCTGGACCAATGAACCTATGGGTTAAAGGTGTACCTACACCTCTTGGGTTACCATTTAGTGTAATACCCCAAATTGAAGAAAATACTAAAGGATTAATGTTCCCACAAATAGAATTAGTTTCTGCATATGGATTTGGCATGCGTGATTTAGGTTATTATGTTCCAATAAACAATCGTTTACAAACAACTTTTTATGCTACACTATACAGCAGGGGAAGTTGGGGCTTGAGAAATGAGACTGACTACGCAAAAAGATATAATTATACAGGGAAATTTGAATTAGGATTTCAACAGCTTAGATCTGGTTTCCCTGACAACATAAGGAATAATAAAATAAATTTTTCTTGGATACATAAAAAAGATCCAAAATCTAGTCCATATTGGACATTTAATTCTAATGTTAACTTTATTTCTGATAACAATTCTAAAAATGATTTAAATTTAACTACAGATAATTATTTTAGAAACTCTTTCAATTCTGACATTAATTTAACTAGAGATTTCCCTGGGAAACCAATAAAAATGGGGACTAAGATTTCCCTAAGACAAAATGGCATTTCAAAAAATATATCATTAACATCACCTATTATAAACATAAATGTGTCACGTTTTTTTCCTTTTAAAAAAATAATAAAAGAAAAGAATTCTTTATCTCAGATAATTTCTCGATTAGGTATTACTTATAATTTTGAAGGTCAAAATAGAACAATATTTGCAGATTCATTAATAACCAATTCAAATTTCTCTAGAATAAGTGATCAATTTCAAAATGGTATTAATCAATCAATGATAGTTCAGACCACAGCTGGATTATTTAAAAATACATGGAAAATAACCCCGTCTTTAAACTATGGTAATAAAATTAATTTTCAACAAATTAAAAAGGAATATGATGTAACTTCTAACTCAACAATAATAGACACAATTTCTAAATATGGCATGAGTCATAATCTTTCCTTTAATACACAAATTACAACTACCATTTTTAGTTATTATAAATTTATCGGACCTAAAGAACCCATTCTAAGACACGTCCTTACCCCATCATTCACATTCTCATATACACCTAACCTATCAAACAATATAACTGATTCTGTTGGTGTTAATATGGAACCTATAACATACTCACCATTTGAACGAAGCTTATATTCATCACAAGTCAACACAAGGAAAAATCAATCAGTACTTAGATTTGCATTAAATAACACATTTGAAATAAAAAAAAGATCAAAAAAGGATACAATTACAGGTTTTAAAAAGACTAGAATAATTGACGCACTATCTATATCAGGAAGCTATGATTTTTCAAAAGATTCTATGAATTTATCTGACATTAGAATAAGCATGAGGATAAATCCCATACCTTGGTTAAATATTGTAGCAAACTCGACATTTTCTCCGTATGGATGGATAGATTCAACTGGTGCTCAATTATATGAATATGCGACAATTACAAATGGAAAAATAGGGAGATTTACTTCAAACAATATATCCACATCTATTACATTTACATCTAAAGAAAGTCAAAAAGAATTACAATCAAAAAATAATACAACAACAAATTGGAATTCAGACTATGAATATTTTATAATGCATCCTGAACGTTTTATAAACTTTAAAATTCCTTGGAAATTATCACTCTCACATATATATCAAATAAATAGAAATCAATTAATAACAATTAGCAATCCTGATAAATGGATACAAATCCAAACATTAATGATAAATGGTGATGTAAGCATTACTAAACGATGGAAGATCGCTACAAACATCAATGTAGATGTTAAAACAAGAGAAGTTACAAATACAAGATTTATGCTAACACGTGATTTACACTGTTGGGCATTGGCTTTTAATTGGATTCCAATAGGAGGTAATAAAAGTTTCTTTTTCAGTATTAGATCAACTTCTAAACTTTTTTCTGATGCTAAATTAGAATTACGAAAACCACCAACATTTTTATAAACTATGATAGACTTTAATTTTGAAAACCATAACGTATTAAAATCAGGTAGCATATTACTTTCTGAACCATTTTCTAACGATGAACATTTTGCTCGTTCAATGGTCTTAATATGCAGTAAAAATGATGATGGATGTTTTGGATTTGTATTGAATAAATATATCAAAAATAAACCCAATGAATTAATTAAAGATTTACCACCTACTAATAGTAAAATAAGCATTGGTGGTCCAGTAGACATTTCAAATCTATTTTATATACATTCTTTTGGAAAAGAAATACCAGAATCAATATATATTGAAAGTGGATTATATATTGGAGGAGATTTAAATATGATTAAAAGAAAATTAATCGAGCAACCAAATAAAACAAATGAAATTAGATTTTTTTTAGGTTATTCTGGCTGGAATCCAGGACAATTAGAAGAAGAAATTAATAATAAATTTTGGATTGTAATTAACGATATTAAGAAAGAAGAGATATTAAATACAAAGGCAAATAATATTTGGACAAAAAATATGGAAAAACTTGGAGGAAAATTTCAAATAATGTCAAAATTTCCACAAAATCCATCTGACAATTAGTATTGTATTTTAACTTAGGATAGTTTAATTTATATTTTTACTTAAAATGAGTGTTTTGACCCCTTTAGCTGAACGAATGAGACCGAATATTCTCAATGAATATATAGGTCAAGAACATCTCTTAGAAAAAAATGCAGCGTTAAAACTTGCTTTAGATTCAGGATTAATTCCATCAATAATATTTTGGGGACCTCCTGGTGTTGGTAAAACAACTTTAGCTTACCTAATTGCAAAATACCTTAAAAGACCATTCCATGAACTTTCTGCTATTTCTTCAGGCGTTAAAGATGTTAGGGAAATAATTAATAAAATTAATCAAGCTGGAATGTTTCAAGAAAAAGGTACGATATTATTTATAGATGAAATTCATCGTTTCTCAAAAACACAACAAGACTCACTTCTTGGAGCTGTTGAAAAGGGCTTAATTACTTTAATTGGTGCAACAACAGAAAATCCATCTTTTGAAATTATTTCAGCTTTGCTTTCTCGCTGTCAAGTATATAACTTAAAAGAACATTCAAAACTTTCATTATCTAAAATACTTGACAAGGCAATTAAAAACGATACTATTCTAAAAGAAAAAAAAATTGAATTAAAAGAAATAGAAGCATTGCTTACAATATCCGGTGGTGATGCAAGAAAGATGCTCAATATTTTTGAAATAATTGTACATTCTTTCAAAACAGATAATATTGTAATTACTAATAAAGTCGTTGAGAATACATCTCAAAAATCATTTTTCTCTTATGATAAAAATGGAGAACAACATCACGATATAATATCAGCTTTTATTAAATCAATTAGAGGAAGCGACCCAAATGCTGCAATTTATTGGCTTGCTCGTATGATTGAATGTGGAGAAAATCCATCATTTATTGCAAGAAGATTAATTATATCAGCTTCTGAAGATATAGGATTGGCAAATCCAAATGCACTTCTTATAGCTAACAATTGTTTTCATGCTGTAAAAGTAGTAGGCTGGCCAGAAGCACGAATAATTTTAAGTCAATGTACTATATATCTAGCTTGTTCGGAAAAAGGAAATACCTCATACAAAGCAATTGATAAAGCTCAAAAAATAGTTCAAGAAACTGGAAAATTAAGTGTTCCTATTGCATTAAGAAATGCACCTACTAAATTAATGAAAGAACTAGGTTATGGAAAAGAATATAAATATTCACATGATTTCCCTCAAAATTTTGTAGATCAAGAATTTATGCCTAAAGAAATTAAAGGAATGAATTTCATAATATCCGGAAGCAGTAATAGAGAGAAAAAAATTACTGAAGAAATCAAAAAAAAATGGGGTAAAAAATACATAAAATAATGACAAAAATTCTTTATTACTTATTTATAATTCCTTTATCATATCTACCATTAAAAATATTATATATAATATCAGATTTTTTATATCTACTAATTACTTATATAATCCCCTATCGTAAAAAAATTGTAGAAAAAAATATTGACAATAGCTTTCCTGAAAAATCAGCTAAAGAAAAAAAAATAATTAAATTACAATTCTATCGACATTTAACTGATCTATTAGCCGAAGGCATAAAATCAATAAACATATCAAAAAATGAAATTAATAATAGAGTGAAAATTACTAACCCTGAATTAATGGATGAATTATATAAAAAAAAGAAAGATGTGATTCTTGTTTCAGGTCATTATAATAACTGGGAATGGATAGTTAAAGGTCTTAATTTATTCTTTAAACATAAAGCAATTGGGATAGGTATGCCACTAAGCTCAAAATTTTGGGATAAAAAAATGAATGAAAGTAGATCTAAATTTAGTATGACAGTTGTTAATTCTATGAATTATAAAAATGAATTATTAAATAGCAGTAAAAATGAAATAAAATCAATTTTATTATTAGGTGATCAATCTCCTAGTGATTCAAATAAAAGTTATTGGATGACATTTTTAAATCAAGATACACCAGTTCTTTTTGGTACAGAAATGATTGCACATGATCTTAATTATTCAGTTGTTTTTTTGTCTGTAAAAAAAATTAAAAGAGGCTATTACAGTATAAATCTTAATTTAATCACACATGAACCACACAAATTAAATTGGGGAGAAATTACAGAAGCTCACACAAAGCTATTAGAAAAAGAAATCATTTCTAAGCCACAATACTGGCTATGGTCTCATAAAAGATGGAAACGTGAAATACCAAAAGATTTAAATAAGTTGAAAATTAAACAAAAGGAAAAATTCAATTCTAGGTTTTATAAATAGAAATATAAAAATTATACTAATAATTATTTCATTCTAATTTGGAAAATAACATGTCAATAATTGAAAAAGTAAAATCAATAATTTTCGAGAAATTCAAAGATGAACCTACAGGACATGACTGGTATCATATTGAACGCGTATTAACACTATCAAAATATCTACAGTCAAAAGAAGGTGGGAATTTAACAATAATTCAATTATCTGCTTTATTACATGATATTTCAGATTACAAATTTAATGGAGGTAAAATAAATAAAGGTGGTGAAGTCGCTTATTCACTTTTAACAAAATTAGAATGTGATAAAATAACAGCAAAAAAAGTTAAATATATTGTAGACAATGTTAGCTATAAAGGAGCTAAAGTAGATACTGAAATGAAATTATTAGAAGGGAAAATTGTACAAGATGCTGATAGACTAGATGCAATTGGAGCCATAGGAATTGCTAGAACATTTGCTTATGGTGGAAATAAAAATCAACCAATTCATGATCCTAATTTAAAATCCAAAAAACATAATTCTTTTGAAGAATATGCAAATTCAAAGACTAGTTCAATTAATCACTTTTATGAGAAATTACTACTTTTAAAAAGTAGATTTAATACTGTAACAGCAAAAAAAATTGCTGAACACAGACATCAGTATATGGAAAAATTCTTAAATGAATTTTTTAATGAATGGAATTTTAAATCCAAATAAATTAAATATGATCAATAAACTTGTATTGGGAATTGATATTGGAGGAACGAATTCAGTTTTTGGGTTAGTTGATCAAAATGGAAAAATTCATTTTCAAAAAACACTGAAAACATCATTATACCCAACTCCTGAAAAATTAGTAAATGAAATTTATAATTATCTCAATAAAATTAATGGTTTTAAAAAAATTATAGGAATTGGCATAGGAGCTCCGAATGGTAACTTTTTTACTGGATCTATTGAATTTGCTCCAAATTTAAAATGGGATGGTAAAATTCCTTTAGCAGAAATGTTTAAAGAAAAATTTAAATTAAATGTTATACTAACTAATGATGCGAATGCTGCAGCAATAGGTGAAATGATTTACGGAGCAGCAAAAGATTTAGACAACTTTGTTATTATAACACTTGGTACAGGTCTTGGAAGCGGTGTAGTTAATAAAAGAAAGCTAATATATGGTCATGATGGTTTTGCAGGCGAATATGGTCACATTAGAGTGATTAAAAATGGGAGGCTGTGTGGATGCGGAAGAAAAGGATGTTTAGAAGCTTATGTTTCTGCCACTGGTGTTACACGCTCAATATATGAACTTGATTCAAAAAACAAATCAAAATCGAAATTAAAACAAATAAAAAACCCTAGTTCAAAGGATGTATTTAATCTTGCAAAAAAAGGAGATTTGTTTAGTATTGAAATAATAGATTATACAGCAAAAATATTAGGTTCTTCTTTAGCTGAATTCTCTTGTTTTAATAGCCCTAAAGCATATATATTATTCGGTGGTATTGCCCAAAATGGAAATATTTTCGCACAAAAAGTAAAAAGATATATGGAAAAAAACTTACTTAATATTTATAAAGATAAAATTGAAATTAGAATATCTCAACTACATAACAGAAACGCAGCATTACTAGGATCAGCATCATTAATATGGAATAACAATAATTAGTATGAAATTAATCTTAATTATATCTTTTTTTTCTATTAATATTTTATATGGTACATCGCAAATTGATGAGTTAAAAGTAGCCGAAAAGAAAAGTGATAATCAAATAAAAAAAATACTTTCAGATAATGATTCTTTTTCGAAATCATTATATGTTAATCCTTTTATAGGTACTGGTGGTCACGGTCATACATATCCAGGTGCTTCTGCCCCATTTGGCATGATACAATTGAGCCCTGATACTAGACATGAAGGATGGGATGGTTGTTCTGGTTATCATTATTCAGATTCAATTATCTATGGATTTAGTCACACTCACCTCAGCGGAACAGGAATTCCAGATTATGGAGATTTATTGATTATCCCTCAAAATAAAAAAGCTAAAATTAATCCAGGTTACATACAAAAAAATGGATATGGAGATATTTTCTATCATAAATCAGAATATGCATCCCCTGGATTTTATAGAGTTCATTTAGAAAATGGAAATATTGATGTTCGTCTAACTGTCAGTGATAGATGTGGTTTTCATGAATATAAATTTAATAAATCTCAAGGTAAAAAGTTCATACTTATAGACCTAGACCATAGAGATAAACTGATTGACAGTAAAATAAATATAATTGATAAACAAACATTATCAGGCTATAGAATATCTCAAGATTGGGCTGAAGAACAACACTTTTATTTTTATTTAAAAACAAATGTAGAATATGAAAAAGCTCATATTTATAAAAAAAATGGAAAAAATAAACTATTACTTACTTTTCCTAAAGAATCAAATACGATAAAAGTTAAAGTTGGAATTTCTTCTGTTGATGAAATTGGGGCAAAATCAAATTTAGAATCTGAGATTAATCATTGGAATTTTAATAAAACTCGTGCAGAGGTTACAAAAAAATGGAATGAAGAATTAAACAAAATCGATTTCTATTCAAGTGATAAAGAAATAATGACTAATTTCTATACAAGTTTATACCACTCTTTCTTAGCTCCAAATATATTCAATGATACAGATAGAAGATACCGCGGGAGAGATAATAAAATACATAAATTAAAAGAAAATGAATCTAATAACTACACTGTCTTTTCACTATGGGATACCTATAGAGCTACTCACCCACTATACACAATAACACAAGTTAATAGGACAAACGATTTCATAAATGTTTTTCTAAGACAATATGAACAAGGAGGAGATTTGCCTGTTTGGGAACTTGCAGCTAATGAAACTGAATGTATGATAGGTTATCATAGTGTTTCTGTAATTGCAGATGCTTATTCAAAAGGAATAAAAGATTATGACGTTAATAAAGCAGTAGAAGCAATGAATTCAACTGCTAAGACTAATGAATATGGAAAAAAAGAATTCAGAGAAAATGGATATATAAATTCAGGAGAAGAACCTGAATCAGTTTCAAAAAACTTAGAATATTCATACGATGATTATTGTATTGGTATAATGCTCGAAAACAAAAAATTTAAAAAAGAAAATACTGCTTTCAATTTCGTGAATTCTTTTGATCCAAACACTAAATTCATGAGAGCAAGACGAAGTGGTAAATGGTTCCACCCTTTTAACCCATCGGAAGTTAACTTTAACTATACAGAGGCTAATAGTTGGCAATATTCATTATATGCACCACATGCAATTGGAGTTTTAAGAGATCTTTTGGGTGGTAAAGATTCATTAGAACTATGGTTAGACAAGCTGTTTTTGAGTAAATCAAAATTATCGGGAAGACATCAAGTTGATATAACAGGTTTAATTGGACAATACGCTCATGGTAACGAACCATCTCATCACATATCATATTTATATAATTATACAAATGCTCCTGAAAAATGTCAATACTATGTAGATAGAATATTAAAAGAAATGTATTCTAATGAACCTGATGGATTATCTGGCAATGAAGATTGTGGACAAATGTCATCATGGTATGTTTTAAGTGCTCTTGGTATATATCAAGTTGCACCGGGTAATCCATATTATGACATTGGAAGGCCTCTAATGGATAAAGCAAAGATTAATATGGAGAATGGTAAATCCTTATTAATAAGTGTATTAAATAATAATAATAATAATAAATACATCCAGAAAATATCATATAATGGAAAAGAATTAAATCGTCATTATATTAAACATGAAGAATTAATTGCAGGCGGTATCCTTGAATTCAAAATGGGTAATTCTCCTCAATTAAATAGGAAAAAATTCCCACACGCACCAACAATAAGCAAACTACCTGAAAATTTTGTTCCGGTCCCATTTTTCAACCAAACAAAACACAATTTTAAGGATACAATAACCGTCAGTATAGATGCAATAAAGAATGGACCAACTCAATTGTATTACACTTTAGATGGCACAAAACCCAATAACAGATCTCTCTTATACAAGAATCCAATTAAACTGAATGAATCTACAACTATTAAAGCAATTGCCTATAACAATAAAGGAAAAAGCTCTATTATAAGTAATACCTTTTTGAAAAAAGACCCTGAAATTAATCTAATATTAAAATCTAAATACGCAAATCAATATTCCGCCTCAGGTCCAGAAACTTTGATTGATAAAATTAGAGGTAACAATGAATACAGAACTGGTGATTGGCAGGGATTTTGGGATCAAAATTTAATAGCTGAAATAAACTTCGAAAAACCAAGAAAAATAGATACAATTGGAATAGGATTTATTTCAGATATTAAATCATGGATCTTTTTTCCAAGTGAAATTGAATTTTCAGTTTCTTATGATGGTAAAAAATTTCACAGACTACAAACCATAAAAACCAAAAAACAAACAAAGCAAGACATGTATCCTCATCATAAAGATTTTAAAGTCAAAATAAATCAATCAAAAAGGATACAAAAAATACGTGTTATAGCTAAAAATTATGGGAAATGCCCCCCATGGCATCTTGGAAATGGAAATGATACATGGCTTTTTGCAGATGAAATATTTTTTAATTAATTATAAAACACAAAATCATTTAACCCATAAATAATGGACATTATTTATATGTTTAATCAACAAATATATACTGAAACTGATAAATTTCCAGATTACATTATTGCAATATTTTTTTTTACTCCTATTATATTAGGTTTATTTTTTTTTATAAGAAACAAAAGATTTGATAAAAAATGGGATTCAGGTATCTTTCCTGAGAAATATAAATTTAACCAAGATAATTTACTAGAAGCATATTTATGTTTAGCGGCTTTAATTATACAACTAAAGAAAACAGAGAAATCTAAGAAAATTTTATTTATAAATAGCTATTTCAATCGATACTTCAAAAAAAGCAATTATAACTTTAGTGATTCATTAATTTATTCATTTAAACACCCCATACAAATCAATACAGTAACTCATTGGTTAAAAAAAAACATAAAAGATAGAATTGAAAGAATACACGTCATATATTTTTTAACTGGAATTACAATGATTGATGGTAAAATATCACTTAAGGAAAAAAAAATATTAATTCTAATTAGTATGCAATTAGAAATAAACATAAATGATTTAGACAGGATTATATTAATATATAATTCTTATAGAGAAAGTATAGAAAAAAATAAATCAAGAAAAATAAATACACCTGAAAAGATTATGCAATCCAGTAGAATATTAGGAGTAAAAACTGATTCTAGTATTGAAGAAATTAAAAAAGCATACCGTAAAATGGTAAAATTACATCATCCTGATAGATTCCAAAAATCAGGGATAGAGCACATAAAAATAGCAGAAGAAAAATTTATACAAATTCAAAATGCTTATAAAACAATGACAAATTCAAAATGCTAAAAAAAGCTATGTCAAATCATTTAGCCATTTTAAAACATTAACTCCATCAGCATAATCATCTATTTTTGGATATTGAGACATACCAAAATTAATGTGTGATCTACTAACAACAATTTGAATTTGTTTTTCATGAGTTTTTATATACTTTTCAACTTCTTCTTTTGATTTGTAAAATTGAAAATGAATCATTGATAAAGGAGAAAATAGATCATTTGACTCCCTTAATAAAACAAAATCATTATCGTATAATTTTTCTTTACTCATTAAATATATAGCCTTATTATAATCATAGTTATTTGCATACTTATTATTATAAATAACATTTCTGTGATTAACAATACCCTCAAAAAAATGTTTTAAATTATACCCTTCCGGAAAAAAAATATGTGAAACATTTCTACATCCTAATCCAAAATAATCAAAAATATCATGTCCTAATTTATTTATCTCATCTATAGTTTCAGAACCTTCTATTATTGCTACAGAAGTTCTATTTGATCTAAAAATGTATGGATATTTACCAAAATATTCCTTAAAAAAATTTAATGAATTATCACTCCCTGTAGCAATAACGGCATCAATATTTTTTACTATACCTGTTGTAAATTCAATTCTATTTTTTAATTCTGGTAAAAAAGTAAATAAATAATTAATAAGTGATGGAATTAGAGTCTTGTCATTGGAACTTAGCTTACAAATTGCCTTATTCCCAGATAACAAAACACATAATAAATCATGAAATCCTACTAATGGAATATTACCAGCCATTATTATAGCTATATATTTTGGTTTATCAGTGAAAGAATAATTAGAAACCCAATTTTTCAAATCAATTTCATTTAAAAAATTAGCATTAGAAATAATACTTTGGGATACATTCTCTTTGGTAAACCAACCATTATATGATATTTGAGAATCAATTAAAGCAAGAATATCATTATACATTTCTTCATCGATACTCAACAAAGAATTATTCCATTTTTTCTTATTTCCCAGTGATAACATTAAATTACCTAAATGAGATAATGCTTTAATTATATCTTTTTGTTTCACACTATAAAATTATTCTAGAATAATAAATATTCTATCTAAATTGACACTTTTTCAATATTACAACAAAAATAATTAATGTTCTATTTATATATTTGCATATATTCAACATTTAAGTATGGCTATAATCATTACAGATGAATGCATAAATTGTGGCGCTTGTGAACCAGAATGTCCTAACAATGCTATATACGAAGGAGGTGCTGATTGGAAATACTCTGACGGCACATCTTTAAAAGGTATGATTCAAACATCAAGTGGAATTGAAACTATGGCAGATGATTCAAATGAACCTGTTGATATGGATGTATATTACATAGTTACTGATAAATGTACTGAATGTATTGGATTTCATGATGAACCTCAATGTGCAGCTGTTTGCCCTGTTGACTGTTGTGTAGATGACCCTGACTATAGAGAATCAGAGGAAGAACTTTTAGCAAAAAAAGACTTTTTACATCTATAATTATTTTATTCTTATCCATTTCCATTGTTAAAATCAATATTCATGTTAATTTTGTATTGGGGTAAGTCTTATACGACCAGCTCCCTCTAAATCCTCCAGGACGGGAACGTAGCAAAGGTAGGAGGTTGAGCGGTGCGATATAAGTAGCTTACCCCTCTTTTTATATAATTATAAATACTTTTCAACATAAATAATATTTTTTAATTCATTCTAGTAGATTTGTGCTAAACAATATTTTACAATGAAATTTTTTATAGATACAGCTAATTTAGAAGAAATCAAACAAGCAAACGAACTTGGAATTTTAGATGGTGTAACCACGAATCCCTCTTTAATGGCAAAGGAAGGTATAACAGGTGAAAAAAACATATTAAAACATTATACTGATATTTGCAAAATTGTTGACGGTCCAGTTAGTGCTGAAGTTATTTCAACTAATTATAATGATATAATAAAAGAGGGAAAAAATCTATCAAAACTCCATAAAAATATTGTAGTAAAAGTACCCATGATTTCAGAAGGATTAAAAGCAATTAAATACTTCTCTTTAAACGGAATCAAAACAAACTGTACGCTTGTATTTTCAGCTGGTCAAGCTTTGATAGCAGCAAAAGCTGGAGCAACATATATTTCTCCTTTTTTAGGTAGGTTAGATGATATATCATCAAGTGGTATTGACTTAATTGGTCAAATACGTCACATTTATGATAATTATAACTTTAAAACTGAAATTCTTGCAGCATCTATAAGGCATCCAATGCATATTATTAATTGTGCTGAATTAGGTGCTGATGTTGCAACATGTCCACTTAAAGCTATTAAAGACCTGTTAAACCACCCATTAACTGATATTGGACTAGATAAATTCTTAAAAGATTATGCGAAAGGAAATAGCTAGATTTTTTTATCTCTTAGCTTAATAAACTCTTGAATTTTTTCATTTTCTATTAATACTGTTAAATTATAATAAATAATTTTCCAAGAATCACCATATTTAACCATTATACCACTCCCTCTACAATTCCTCATCCACGTATCTAAATCTTCGTCAAACCAGGCTATCTTATTGTTAATAGAAAATCCCCATTTACGATTAGTAGGTATAAAATTCCAGGTCTTACCTTTATCAAAATATGGCTTAGAAAATTTTAAAAATTCAGATTTTGTCCATCTTTCCTCATCAGCTGTTCCAAGGAAAACAAAAGAGGAATCCATAAATTCAAAATATTCTTCGAAATTAGCATTAGCAGCTGAAAGATGCCAATTATCAATAAGTGCATTTAACTTATCTTTTTGATCAAAAGTTATAAAAGAAATAATGCATAAAATAGTTAACAATATGTATTTCATATGTAAATAAAAAAAAGGCTAAATAAATATCTAGCCTTATTAAATATAATAAGCCTGAATATTACTTATTGTTCTTTTCTAATTCTAAGCACTTATCAACAGCATTCTTAAGATTAACAACACTACCTGTAACTGATAAAACAGCAAAATCATCCATTTTTTTCGTTCCTGGATGCATTTGATTTACACCTTTATAGGAAGTGCCTGTAGACAATAGTACATCCGCTATTTCTTTCATCGATAATTTTGGGAAATATGATTTCAACATTGCAGCAGCTCCAGAAACCATCGGACAAGCCATAGAGGTTCCTTGAAGAACTTTATATTCACTCTGAGGAACAGTATTATAAATTTCAGAACCTGGCGCAAATATATCAACACCATTTTTACCAAAATTTGAAAATGTTGATGGAAGATTACCTTTATTATCTTTGGTTGAAGAACCTATCGTTAGATAGTGATCAAACTTCTTTTCTTGAAATGATTTATAAACAGATGTTGGATAATTATCTTCAGTATCTATATCCTTATGGTCATTTCCTGCAGCATGAATACATAGAACCCCTTTAGAGTCAGCATATTTAAATGCTTCATAAACTTCTTTTTTGTTAGGGGAATAAGCTTTACCAAATGACATATTTATTATCATAGCACCATTATCAACTGCATAACGAATAGCTAAGGCTATATCCTTATCAAACTCATCACCGTTAGGAACAGCTCTAAGAGACATTAATAAAACATCATTAGCTACGCCATCACCACCTAAAGAGTTACCTCTTATAGCACCAACAATTCCACCTACGTGAGTACCATGTAATGCATCAGGACCTTCAACATCATTATTACCATAATTAGTATCAGTAAAGTCAGTTGGATTATCACCAACAAGAGCACGACCATCAAAATCAGTATTTAAATGAGTGTCTAACATAGTTTGAATATATTCCTTTTGACCGTTCATAGTTTCTTCAGAAAGGTCACCTGAGAGAATAGCGATAGCCATACCTTTAACTTGCTTCATATCATTAGTTTCAGGCTTCCATTTTTTTAAATCTTTAACTGTATAATTTTCTTTACCAATTGCTTTAGCAACTTTAGATGGAATTGAAGATATCATAGGCATCATCATATCAATTCGAGATATATAACCTTCATATTTAGCTCTATCAGAAGCAACTTCTTCTTTTACTTTATTATATAGCTTTTCATCATTAGGGCTTAAATCATTATTTTTTCTCTCTTCACTTAACCTAGCTAAAATACGTGTCTTCTCAAGTCGCATATCATTAGCATTTTCTCCTGATTTATTGCCTAAAAAATTCCATCCATGGACATCATCGACATATCCATTTTTATCGTCATCAATACCATTGTCGGGAATTTCATCCTTATTGACCCATATTTTACCTTTTAAATCTTCATGCTCAATATCAATTCCAGAATCAATTATTGCTACAATAACAGTTTCAGATTCACGTTTCTTTAATTTTTTATACGCTTTTTCAGTTTGCATACCAGCTCCACAAGCATTATACCAATTAACTACTTTTTTATCTACTTGACTGTATGTTAAATTTGAAATAATAAACGAAAAAGTAACTAACGAAAATTTAAATATGATTTTATTCATTTTATTGTATTTATAGTTTTATGCAAAATTATAATTATTCTTTAATTGAACTATCTTTAATAGTTTCTTTTAATTACCAAAGATTTATTTTAACATGTTTTTCATAATACTAAGAATTTATATTTTTACGTTTTTAATTTAATTTAATATGGATTTATCATCAATTATATCTATTTCAGGGAAACCAGGTTTATACAAAATAGTTAGTCAAGCAAAAAATAGCATTATTGTAGAATCAATCATAGATAAAAAACGTTTCCCAGCATACTCTTCAGACAAAATATCAGTATTAGATGATATCAGTATATACACCCATAATGAAGACAAACCATTAAAAGATATTTTTTCTGCAATTTATGTTAAAACAGAAGGGAAAGAAACACTAAGTCATAAAGAAAAAATAAGTGAATTAATTTCATTTATATCAGATATTATTCCGGATTATGATGAAGACAGAGTATATCCAAGTGATATCAAAAAAATATTTCAATGGTTTAATATTTTAATCAATCATTCAGATATTGAGATGATTAAGAAGGCTGATAAGAAGGCTGCTTCAAATTCTAAAGAAAAAAAAGATACTAGTAAAACTAAATGAAAATCAATAAGCCCAAAAGATGTTTTGTTAAAAACAATCTGATAATAAAAAACTGGGATTCACTTAAACCCTACTTTACAGATCTACTTAATAGGAAAATTAATTCCCTTAAAGATCTAAAAAAATGGTTAAAGGATAATAGTGAACTAGAAGCTATAATTGAAGAAGACTTAGCTTGGAGATATATAAAAATGACTATAGACACAAAAAATGAGTCTCTAAATAAAAAATTTAATTTTTTTGTAACAGAAATTGAACCTAAGATTGCTCCTTTTAGTGACAAAATAAATAGAAAACTAAATAGTTTAGAGTTAAAAAAAGAATTAGATTCTAACAAAGCTTACAATATTTTATTCAGAAAAATTAGAGAGTCATTAGAACTTTATAGAGAAGAAAACATTGAAATTATTTCTAAAGTTTCATCCGAGAGTCAAAAATACGGCGCTTTATGTGCTAATCAAGAAATTGAACATAACGGGAATAATTTAACACTACAACAAGCATCTCTCTTCCTAAAAGAACCAGATGAAAAATTAAGAAAAATAATTTTTAATAAAATTGCAGCAAGACGTCGTGAAGATTTTATTGCATTTGACAATCTCTTTGATAGTTTAAGAAAAAAACGTCACAAAATTGCTATAAACGCAGGATTTAAAAACTTTCGAGACTATAAGATGAAATCATTAGGAAGATTTGATTATACAGTTGATGATTGCTATAATTTCCATAAATCAATTAAAAAAGTTATTGTTCCAATTGTTAAAAAAATACAAAAAAACAAACTATCACTTTTAGGTAAAGATAAATTTATGCCTTGGGATACGGATGTAGATCCAGAGGGTAAATCACCTTTAAAACCATTTAAAACCGGAAAAGAATTAATTCAAAAATCAATAAAAATGTTTAATGACATTGACCCATTCTTCGGTGAATGTTTAAAAACAATGAAAGAAATTAACCATTTAGACTTAGAATCTAAAAATGGTAAATCACCTGGTGGATATAACTACCCTCTTTATGAAACTGGTATTCCTTTCATTTTCATGAATGCTGTGGGATCTCATCGTGATCTTGTCACAATGATTCACGAAGGTGGTCATGCAATTCATTCTTTCTTAAGTAAAGATTTAGAATTAACCGAATTTAAAAACTTACCATCCGAAGTTGCTGAATTAGCTTCAATGTCAATGGAATTGATATCTATGGGGAAATGGAATCAATTTTATAATATAGATGATTGTAATCGTGCAAAAAAAGAACAACTAGAAACAATTTTAAAAATATTACCATGGATTGCACAAATAGATGAATTTCAACACTGGGTTTATGTAAATCATAATCACACATCTAAAGAAAGAAAAAATAAGTGGTTATCATTATGCAAAGAATATGGAACAGGACTTATTGACTGGAGTAAAAATGAAGACATATTAGCTACTTCTTGGCAAAGACAATTACATATTTTCGAAGTGCCATTTTATTATATTGAATATGGAATTGCTCAATTAGGAGCTGTTAGCATTTGGAAAAACTTTATAGAGAATAATGAAAAAGCAATTGAACAATATAAAAATGCATTAAGACTTGGATATACAAAAAGTATTCCTGAAATATATAAAGAAGCCAATGTGAAATTTGACTTTACTATCAATCACATAACAGAGCTCTCATCTTTCCTTGAAAAGGAATTAGAAAAAATATAAAAACATTATTTTAAAAAGAATGCTTTGAAATTAAATTACTAGTATATTTGCCGAAATATATCTATGGCGAGGTAGCTCAGTTGGTTAGAGCGCCGGATTCATAACCCGGAGGTCGGGAGTTCAAATCTCCCTCTCGCTACAAAAAGACAACTTACAGGTTGTCTTTTTTTATGGGGGGGGGTCCGAACAACTTAACAGCTTATTAAAGGCAACTTACTTTAACATTTACTATTTAATAAATGGC
>CEUK01186362.1_pt1 | contig 30551 bp, 23 predicted proteins | sample 356451 | NCBI WGS metagenome assembly CEUK01 (sample SAMEA2622843, study PRJEB7988) | marine metagenome | isolation source: saline water (ENVO:00002010), including
AAAAAAAACATCATGGAAGAATTGTCCAAGGTTGGTATCGACTCAAAAAGGACGACAGCTGCGAGCGTTGCTATCGTTGGTTTGGTGGTCTATCTCTCAATGATTCATTTGCAATCCATATTGATGCCGTTAGCTATTGCAGTCTTGCTTTTCTTCATGATTAAGCCACCTGAACAATTCATTTACGAAAAGGTTGGAAATCGGTTTGTATCGTATGGTACAGTTCTTCTGACGTTTATTGTTACAGTCTACTTTACGTCGTTGTTTTTGTACGAGAATCTTTCGGACTTTATCGAGGAAGTCCCAAGGATCACCGAAGCATTTGAAGAAAAGAGAGCGAACTTAGCGGATTCGAATCTTTACGGTCTCGAGGTCATATTTTCAGATGCTGAACTTCTTGCCAGTGTTGCATCACCGAGCAACATCGAAGTGTTTGTTCTCGGCATCTTGGGCACATTGAGTGGATTTTTCGGAACGATGATAACAGTGTTGATTTTCCTTTTGTTCATTGTCTTAGAGGAGCACACAATTGCACAACGATTCGGAGCAGCATTTCCAAACTCGTACGAGAGAGCCAAGAAAATTGTCAGCGAATCAACAGAATCGATTCAGGCTTATGTGGTCTCAAAGGTGACGTGCAGTGCAGGACAAGCTCTCGTCATGGCCATCATTCTCTATGGATTTAACGTCCCTGGGTGGTTTTTGTTTGGAATTTTGTGCTTTTTGTTGGATTTCATTCCAATCCTAGGAGCCTTGTTTGCTACAATTCCACCAGTCATCATCGGAGTCATCTTGCTCGATCCTGGAATGGCTCTGTTGATGATTGCCCTACTCGTTGGAAATCAGCAAGTGTTTGGATCGTTTGTTGAACCAAATCTATCTGGCTCGAAGATTGGAATCTCACCGTTCGTTTTGTTGTTGACTGTGATGTTGTTCTCACAGGTTTGGGGCATTGCTGGAGCCATTATTGGTGCTCCAATCATCATCATTGCACGATTGATTTTGGATGAGAACGAGCGAACTCGGCCTGTTGCACTGATGATGGCCAACGATGTTGAGGAAGAATAGAGGATTCATCAATTGTTGAAAGCTTCAATGGCTGCAACAACTTCGGAATCGTCCATCAATCTTCGCTGTGATTTTGCTACATCGAAGAGATGGGCTACAAGTTCATCCGTTACCTCATAATTTCGTTGTTGAAGCCACCAGATGATGTTTGACCGTCCAGCCATGTGACCGATTCGAATGACTTGTTCGAGGCCAAATTCGCCTGCAGGAACACCTGAATACACACGATCGGCAAGCCAGTGATCGCCTTTCTTCATGGCCTTGATGACGGCTGATGCGTGAACACCAGTTCCTGTCTCAAATGCATCTTGTCCAAAGACTGGATAGTTGCGAGGAAGAGGAACTTCGGTGAATTCGTGTGCTTTTTGCATGTACTCGCCAAGAACGGTAAGATCATTATCGATGGCCCCCATCAATTTGAGGTTCACGAGTGTCTGATCGAGAGGCGCATTTCCTGCTCGCTCACCGAGACCAAGTGCGGTTCCGTGAACGACATCTGCACCTGCTTCAACGGCTGCAATGTTATTGGCAACACCCAAACCACGATCTTGGTGACCATGCCAATTGACTTCGATGTCTCGACGATCGTATCCACTGTCCTTGATGACCTCCTCATCGATGAAATTGAGCAATTTCTTGACACCGTTTGGCGTCACATGGCCACACGTATCGCAGACACAAATTCGACGAACACCGAGTTCCATGGCTCGCTGGTAGATCTTCTTGATGTCTTCAGGATTGGAGCGCGTGGTATCCTCTGTAACAAACATGACGGGTACGTCGTTTTCAACAGCAAAAGAGACAGCCGTTTCCATGGTCGACAAGAGTTTGTCCATGGTCCATCCTTCTGCATATTGGCGGATCGGACTTGTTCCAAGGAACGCTGAAGCTTGAATTGGAATTCCGTGCTTTTCTTGCAATTCGACGAGTGGTTCGATGTCTTGCATCAGTGTTCGTACCGCAGCACCTGGTCGGATTTGGTAATCGTTCTCAGTAATGTGGGTCAACATAGCATCGATGTGTTCGACGTGGAACGGTCCTGCACCTGGAAGTCCGAGATCAACCTTCTGAATACCAAGTTTCTCCATGTAATCGAGCAACTCAATTTTCTGCTCAATGGTTGGATTGCGAGCAGATGGGCTCTGAAGGCCATCACGCAGCGTTTCGTCATCGAACCAAACACCATGCGGATGGTTGTTTGGATTCCTGTTTAACTCGTATTCAATCGTGTTCCAATCGTAAATCAATGAACGCTCATCCATAACAATTCACCTACGAGGAAATCCCCCGCACATACCAACCAGTCATGAATCATGTTTGAACTCGTCGATAGGACCGTGTCATTCTTCTTCAGGGTCCGCATTTGATTTTGCAGCTTGTGCAGCCTCGAATTCCTCTCGGGAAACAACACCGTCACCGTCGGTATCCATGGCATCAAATTCGTCCTCTTCGATCAATTCCGCAGGCAAGCGAGCAGTGAAGATGATTTCATCATTATGCGACGACTTATCCTTCGATCGCAATTCCATGATTCGAGTACCCTTGGTCGATTTTCCAGAGGTTTCCTTTGTTTGATCAACAGCCAATCGAATCATCATACCTTTCTTGGTTAGGACGAACAAGTTGTCGTTCAAATCTGGAATACGTCGAACACTCACAAGTTCGTCTGAAAATTCTTCATCCAATTTCATGGTTCGCACACCCTTTGCGCCAGGATTGGTCGAACGATAACCATCTGTCATCATTTTCAGATTGCCGTCATCATCGAAGCGTTCGTTCCCGTCTCGATCGAGATCGGGCACGCGGTCGGCCGTTCCGAGTCGACTACGCTTCGCCATTCCAAATTTGGAGATGGTAAGGATTTGCGAATCGGCATCGCTCATAGCGAGCATACCTGCAACAAATCCTCCACCTGATCCCTTTCGGTCAGCGACCTTGATTCCATACACACCACCGGAAACACGACCAGAGGTCCGGATAGCATCGCACTTGAAACGGCTGGCATATCCCGTTGTTGAAATCATCACAACATCGTCGCTGTCAACGCTTTGCTGGACATTGACCAAGGAATCGTTCTCAAGTTTGAATCGAAGTGCATACTTTCCATTTCGATTGATTCGGACATATTCATGGAGATCGGTCTTCTTGATGAGACCCAACTTGGTCGCAAAGAGCAAGAAATAGCCTGATGGAGGTCGCTTTTCGCCCTCCTCAAGTTTAATTTTCAGGCATTTCTCAGTCACTTCATCGACAAGCTCCTTCGAGATTGGAAGAATGCTAACGATGTTCTCCTCGTCTTGCAGGTTTTCGAGCAGATTGCGGATGTGTGTACCTCGACTTTGTCGACTTCCTTGCGGAATTTCCCAAGCCTTGAGACCGTACACACGACCAAGATCGGTAAAGATCAACAACCTGTCCTTGCTAAAACACGTGATAATGGATTGTGGAGAATCCTCATCTTTCGTTGCCACGCCCTTGAGGCCTTTTCCACCTCGGTTTTGGATTCTGAATGTCTCAACAGGCACATGTCGGATGTAGTTGTCATCGGTGAGCGTGATGGCAATCGCACGCTCTTCAATCAGGTCTTCTCGGTCCATTGACAGAGGCATCTTATTGATCTCTGAACGTCGCTCATCACCATGCCGTTCAACCATCTCATCAAGTTCTTGTGAGAGGATGTTTAAGCGGCGGACTCGAGAAGCAATGATGTCCTTCAGGTCAGCGATTTTAATCTTCAATTCATCGTAATCCTTCTGCACCTTTTCGACATCGAGGCGACTCAATTGATAGAGACGTCGCTCAGCGATGGCCTTGGCCTGTGGTTCCGTGAAGTCAAACGCCAAGATACCGGGCATAACTTCCGTCCCCTGAAGGACGGCCTCGAATTGTTCTCGGCTTGAGCTGGCTTTACCGACTGCGATGACATCATCAATGCGGTCTTGTGCCTTGACAAGCCCCTCCAAAATGTGTGCACGTGCTTCGGCCTTCTCCAATTCGAACTTCGCACGTCGTTCGATGACGGATTCTCGATGCTCAACATAGGTGTGGAGCATGGTCGGTAAGGTCAACAACACAGGTCGTCCATCGAGGATACCCATCATGTTGGCAGAGTACGATTCTTGGAGACGACTCGACTTGAACAACTGGTTCAACACGGCATGAGGATCAGCATTGTTTTTCACTTCAATGACAACACGGATTCCTTCCTTCGAGGATTCGTCACGAATGTCACGTATACCGATAACAGATCCTTTTGAGACCAAATCTGCGATATGAACGAGCATGTCCGATTTCTTAACCTGGTACGGAATTTCATGGACGATGATGCGTTTTCCGCTTGAATCATCAATGACATCGCACCGGGAGCGAACGTGGAATCGACCCTTACCGGTGGTGTACATGTCGATGATTCCATCAATTCCGTGTATGGTTGCACCCGTTGGGAAGTCTGGGCCCTTGATGTGCTCCATATACTCGTCAATGGAGACATGCGGCTTTCCTGTGTTTTCTTCACCCTCTTCGAGGATGCGTTGAACGTGGAGATTGATGGCGCCTGCGACCTCTGTCAGGTTGTGAGGAGGGATTCGTGTGGCCATACCAACCGCAATACCGTCTGAACCATTCAGGAGGAGATTCGGCAATCGTGCAGGTAGAACCGTTGGTTCCATCTCTGAGTCATCGAAATTCGGCTGGAAGTCAACCGTCTTCTTCTCAATATCTTCGAGCATGTGCTTGGAGATTCGGTCCAGTCGACTCTCTGTGTATCGCATAGCTGCAGGAGGGTCACCATCGATTGAACCGAAGTTCCCTTGGCCGTCAACCAATGGGTATCGAAGCGAGAATTCCTGAGCCATTCGCACCATTGTATCGTAGATTGATTGATCACCGTGGGGGTGATACTTACCCATGACTTCCCCAACAGAACGTGCTGATTTGCTGAACTTTTTGTCTGCAGTATGTCCTCCTTCATGCATACCGTAGAGCACGCGTCGATGAACGGGTTTGAGCCCGTCACGAGCATCTGGCAAAGCGCGGCCAATGATGACCGACATGGCGTAATTGATGTACGACGTCTTCATTTCGTCGTTGAGTGAACGATTCAAGACTGTGCCAGTTTCAACAGCGTCTCCACTTTCGTTTGTTTCTTCTTCAGATGTCAAGGTTGGTCACCTCCTTTGCGTGGCGCTCGATAAACGCCCGACGATCAGGGACATCCTCGCCCATGAGAATCTCAAACATGCGATCGCTTTCTTCTGCATCTTTGACAGTCACCTTGAGCATCGTCCTCGTTTCAGGATTCATGGTCGTCTCCCACAGTTGTTCAGGATTCATTTCACCAAGACCCTTGTATCGCTGAACACCGATCTTTGCATTCGGGTTGTCACCCCGGAGTTCGTCGAGTATGGCATCTCGCTCTTCGTCAGTAAAGGCGTATTTGCTCACCCTGCCCTTCGAGAGTTGAAACAACGGAGGTTGGGCAATGTAGACGTGCCCCTGATCAATTGCAGGACGCATGAAACGCCACAAGAACGTCAACATCAATGTACGAATGTGAGCACCGTCAACGTCAGCGTCGGTCATGATGATGATTTTGCTGTAACGCAATTTCTCAGGGTCGAAACTACCTTCATCTTCGCTATTGTTCCCTACGCCAGCTCCAAGGGCGCGAATCATCGTTTGAATTTCTTGATTTTGGAACACCTTCGCAGCATTGTGCTTTTGCCGCTCGACATTCAGAATCTTTCCACGTAGCGGCAAGATGGCTTGTATGCGTCGGTCTCGCCCAGTTTTCGCTGAACCGCCGGCAGAATCACCTTCCACAAGGTAGACTTCGCACTCGCTCGGATCTCTCGATTGGCAATCGGCAAGTTTTCCAGGCAGGCCCCCGCCTTCAAGAACGCCTTTTCTGCGTGTTAAATCACGTGCCTTACGAGCCGCTTCTCGTGCTTTTGAGGCGAGAAGTGCCTTTTCCACAATCTGTTTTGCAACAGTAGGATTCTCCTCAAAGAATTCTCCAAGCTTGTCATAGACAATCGTTTGAACAATACCCGTGACCTCACTGCTCACCAGTTTGTCCTTGGTTTGTGAGGAGAACGATGGGTCAGGATGCTTAACGCTGACGACGGCTGCGAGTCCTTCACGAACATCATCTCCAGAGAGTGAATCGCCCTTGAGCAGGTTTTTCTTCTTGGCATAAGCGTTGACAGAACTGGTCAGTGCAGTCCGCAGGCCGGACATGTGCGTTCCACCGTCTTTGTTTCGAATGATGTTCGTGTAACAACGAATCGACTCGCTGAATGCATCCGACCATTGCAAAGCGACTTCGACCTCAACGAGACCTTTTTCGATTTCTTTGTCTCCAGAGATGGTGATGACATCGGCGTGCAACACTTCCCTGCGTTCGTTGAGTTGACCAACATATTCAGCAAGGCCGCCTTCGTAAAGGTGCTCGGCGTGATGAGGCTCTTCGCCTCGATTATCAAGAATTGTGATTTTAAGACCTGCATTGAGGAAGGCTGTTTCGCTCACGCGGGTTTCGATCTCTTCGAGATTGAACTCGGTCACATTGGTGAAGATTGTCAAATCCGGCTTGAATGCGATGTGTGTCCCTGTATCGCTGCAGGTGCCTATTTCTGCCAAATCGTCAACTGGTACGCCCGCTTCGTACCGTTGGAAGTAAACAACACCGTCGCGATGAATGGTCATCTCCATCCACTCAGATACGGCGTTTACAGCAGAGACACCAACACCGTGCAGACCACCGGATACCTTGTAGGAACTGTTGTCGAACTTTCCACCTGCGTGTAGTTTCGTCATGATGACTTCCGCTGCTGAAATTCCAAATTCTTCGTGGATACCGACTGGAATGCCTCGCCCATAATCACGAACGGAAAGCGAATGATCGTCGTTCAATACGATATCGATTTGTTTTGTATGACCTGCGAGATGCTCGTCGACGGAATTGTCGACCACTTCCCAAATACAATGATGCAAAGCAGAGCCATCATGTGGGTCGCCAAGGTACATTCCTGGCCTTTTTCGAACAGCTTCAAGTCCTTCGAGAACCTGAATGCTTCCTGCGTCATAATCTTCTGCCATAAGTTCATCAAATCCAGTCAAAATTTCGTCACTGTCGGCCGATTTGTGTCGGGCCGCTTACGCCTTCCTTCTAACTGTTAAACATGCCCGACGAGGGTATGTAAAGATACCTCCTAAGCAGTCTTCCGTAAAGCGTTTTTTGCACTACAAACACCCCCCCAAAATCTGTAACTTGAATGTTCAATTCCATCGTACACCATCCGTGAGCGTTAAGAAGAAGACGAAGGTCGGTTGAGTCATGCCTGAACCGACCATTTGTGTAGCGCTCGACTCAACCAACGTTGACGACATGGTCGATGAGGCCGCTCGTGCATCAACCGCTGGTGCCGATCTCGTCGAAGTTCGATTCGACCGATTGTACCTAACAAAGCCGGAACCGGTCATGGTTGAACAAGAAGAGGGCGAGCCGAAGAGCGTCATGCCTCCTGAAGCGGAGTGGCCCATTTCCGACGCCTCGTCCATCAATGCTGAAGAGACCATTCAGAAACTCAAGGACTCAATTGCAGTCCCCGTCATATTTACCGTTCGCCCACCCCGTGAAGGCGGATTCTTCCCTGGTACTGAGGACGAACGAATTGCAATCCTTGAACACGCGATTGCATCAGGCGTCACATGGATTGATATCGAATCCTCGATTGAAGAGGGCGCACTCGGTGGCTTACTCGCTGCTGCGAAAGAGAAGGGTTGCAAGATCGTCTACTCTAGCCATGACATCAACGGAACGCCAAATTCAGAAGACATCGCATCCTTCGTTCGTGACAATCGTGAAAGGGGCGATTTGATGAAGTTCTGCTCCACTGCACATTCACATCTCGATGCTTTGCAAATCGTCGATGCTGCAATCGAGTTGAAAGGAGAAGGTGTCGATTACAGCGTCATGGCCGTGAACAGCGGGGGCGACTGGGCTCGTATCCACGCACCAGTTCTTGGCGTTTCCATGGTTTACGCGACGCTTTCCATGGAACACAGAATCAGTGACAAGGGCCTCATCAACGTTCGAGATCTACGAGACGCTTGGACGCTTCTCGAATACTGATTCAGTTCTGATTCAGTGAAGGCATCAGTTGCTTTTGCGCTTCAACGCTCGGTTCCAGGCCAGCTCCCATGTAGCGCTTGTTGATGAGAACAGGTGCCATGATGATGGCTGCAAAGAAGACAAAGAACACAATCGATACAGTCCAATTTGGAAGAACGATTGAACGCTCAACGGTCGAAATCGCAACATCAGCTGCAATGATCTTGTTCTGCGCTCCCGCATCACCTCTTCGTGAATTGTCCCAAGCATCGATCACAATGAAAAACTCTTGATAGGTCGTGCCAGAGAAGAGCGAAGAATGGACTTCAGGAGCGTCCAAAGCTACGCTCATGACAACAGAATCCGTGTTTTCATAGGTGTGGACATCTCTGTACGTTTTCCATCCAGTGACATCGAAGGCAGCCCATTCAGGAGAAACTTCGGTCACAAATTCATCATCGCTCAGACTTTCTCTATCAAACCAAAAATCATAATCGGTTCCATGCATTCGGTCATACGACCACTCATAACGTTCGTATTGAGACGTCGTCATCAAGTAAACATCGGCTTTTGCAGGGACTGTTGAATTTCCAACAATCCCTTGAATCTCCACGCAGATGGTCGTTCTGTGGGAGTTCGAGAGATTAACACGCAGTGCCCCAGCGCTGTCGTTACCGACAAGAATCGTTGTAGCGATGTTGGTGGTAAGCGTCTCAACGGGAACTGGAGAATGATAGGCATTGTACATCCATGGCTCTTCAGGAGAAAGTGATGGATCGGTGTTTTCTCCACCAGAATTCATCGGCTCGGATGAGCGACCTCGATTAGGACCATCATCGTCCCAATCCTCCTCATAGTCGAATGAATCCCAATAGTTGTTGAAAGGGACTTCAGCATGTCGCGAGACGGTTTCGTTCCATACGATGGGAGAGAGCGTTCCTTGGCAATCATCGATTGCAGCCGAAGCGGAACCAACAGATGGTGCAAAGATACCACTCAGCAAAGGAACGAGCAAAATCGAGAGAAGAAAAACTGCTCTTCGTTGCAACATCGGTTCACCCCTTAATCCAAGGTTGACGACGAGGTTCTTGAGGCATTCGTTTACTCTCGACGTCGCAACGGTCGAATGTAACCACTCTCATCGTTTCTACGCTCTTGCTTGGAGAGAATCTTCGGCGCTGGTGGAGGCGAGTGGTGGTCCATACCAAGCAACCCGCCATCATCAGCGTGCTCAACGTCGTACGTCTCAGCATTCTGTTTGGCTTCCTCTTCAATTTCATTCGGTTGACGCATAACAAGCCAACCAAGAATCAAGGCAGCAAGAATCAGAGCAATGAAGCCAAGTGCATCACTTCCAGCATCGGACATCCACGATTTCCACTCATCCCAACTGAAGTCTGAGAGAGATGGATCTGCATCTTGTTCCGGAAGAACGGTCACATCCGCTTGAGCCTCATCGCACAAGCCCATACCATCGCAGACTCTCACCTTGAGAACTGCATCTGTTGGTTCGTCCCAAACAACCGTTGCTAGTGTCACCAGCGTGTTTGTGGAGACAAACCAGTCGTTGTCGACAATTTCGTCACCATCGGCATCTCTCAGAATGTCTTGCTCCCACTCAATGACAAGATCGTTGCTGATGGCTTCATCCCTATCAGAATTCGAACCATCGAGAACGTTAAGGTCTCTATAGAACACTAAATCAGCGAGTGATTCAGCATCTGAAACGTTGACAATCACAGCCGTGGAAAAGTCTTCATAGACTTCATCTGGTAAGTTGATACCAGCAATTTCAGGTGGTGCATCAATGTGGATGTTGAACTCTGCGCGAGTAACGTCACCCGTTCCAAAAGCATCCCGAACGGTTAATTTCACGGTGTACAATCCTGGTCGTTCATAGGAATGCCAAGGCATTGGATCGTGGACAATCGGCGTTGCATCCCCAAAGTCCCACGTATATTCAAGCAATCCATTCCAATCTGGAGACTCTTGCTCGAGCGGTACATACTTTCCTTCGAACCGCTGGTCACCGTCACGTGTACCACTCGAATCGAAGTACAACATAGCGCCTGGAATAGCGACATTGACTCCATTTTCATCAAAGGTCCTTGACCATTGATCAGGCAATCCGTTCTCTGGAAACACATCGGTATCCATGAGCAGTTCCCCATCAACCCAGGCATCGAGAATTTGCAACTGAATGATTGGAAGAGGATTGGCAACGACAACAACGATGACCTTAGGCGTGCTTTGTGCTCCGTTCTCATCGGTGACAACCAGCTGAATGATTTGCTCACCTGGCTCCAAGAAGGAATAGGCAGGCAACGTTTTGTTGCTGAATGTACCATCTGGGAACGACCAATTGAACGCTAAATCAGTATACAGACCTGTGGTTCCATCGACGTCGAAACTGGTTCGACCATCAAATGTGTACGGAACATTGACTTGTGCCTCTGTAACAAGGAAATCGATTTGAGGCGATCCTGTTGCCCCAGACTCTTTGACGATGTAATTGGCAACTGGCAGTTGGTTGATGACGTTGACCCGAAGTTCTGCCATCGAAATACCTCCATCTTCGTCGGTGACAGTTACGGTGATGTTCTTGAGACCTGGCGTATCCCAAGCCGGAGCTGGATACAGTGTTGCAGATGCTGTCGAAGAAAAGTCATCCTCACGATCAACATCAATCCCGTCGAGGTTGACGCCACCCTCAAACACCCAGCCGAGTGAGAGGTTTTCTCCATCATCATCGGTAAAGACATCCGGCATTAACAAAGGCGTGTACGTGTAGGTTGTGAGTTCATCCGAGAAAATTTGGTACGGTAAACGGTTGTTGACGATGATTTCAATGGTTTTCTGGCCAGTGTTGACACCGTCTGAAACGGTCAAGGTGAGAATGTAGGTTTGGTTCGGTCCAACGACATCTCCCCATTCGTGATTTGCGGTGTACTGCCCTATTCCATCTGTCACAGAAGAGCCATCACCCCAGTCCCACTCGAAGTCCAAGAATTCCAATGGAACGTTGTCTGCTGTTTGATATGCAGAGAAAATAATTCGCTGATTCGTGAGGATTTCCAACCGATCGGCTACAACATTGTTGTTGACTGTAATGATCGGAATCGGCTCAGAATCATCTGTGATGTTGATTTGGTTGATGCTCACATCCGACCACGTTCCTCCAACATCCATCACACGCAATGTCGTGTTGTAGAGTCCAGCTTGCGCAAAGGAACGTAGTGGTGAGCGCAATCCAGAGGTCATGTTGTCTCCGAAATTCCATGCGTAGGCAATGGGTTGATCGAAGTATGGCAGGGTATTGTTGTCGAGCGATAGTCCCCACGCATCAAAACCGTCTCCGGTGAACTGAATTTTCTCGTAGGTCTGACTAAGGTTGGTCGAAACCGAAGCGTTTGCTACAGGCGCCATGTTGGTCAATGCCTGAGGGGATGTTGTTTCTGTATCCAGTACAGCGCCAAGCATGTTCTTCATCGTAAAACGAACAGTGTATTGGTCGTCCTTATTGGCAGTGAAATAAACGCTGTTTGGAACATGGACTCCTCCACCGGCTTGAACACGATTGGAGATTGTGTCAACGATGGTTCCATTGCTATCACGTACAATTGCATCTACATCAAGATCCTCAAAGAACGCATTCGAGAGAATCGAGTAGTTCACTTGAACGGTATCAGCTGAACCATCGCCATCACGGTCACCGAGCGTGGTTCCATTCAGCATCATGGTCGCTGGAGAGGTGATGCGTGCTGCCTCGATGTCGATGGTTCCCTGCGGGTATGAGGGTCCACAAGAGGTGTAATCACAATCGGCAATCGTGCTTGCATACCACACGATAGCGTAGACCTCATCGGTGAGGTTTCCAAAACCTTGGATGAGTCCAGTCGCAACGTTGTTGGTGAAATCCAAGTCCTGCGTAGACCAGAGCCCATCAGCCGTTGATTTGTAAACCAAAACGCCATCAAAGTTCGAGACATCAGACGTAACTCTCAGTGTAAGTGGAGCCGGTGAAGCAGCACCTGGGGTGAATTTGAAGGAACGGATACCCCATCCTTCCATCGTGTGGCCAGTTGAACTCCACGGTGTTGACCAATCTGAATTTGTGTCCGCAGGTGTGATTCGGCAGAAGGTCGACCCTCCACAAGCTGGGTTCAAATCGAGGTTTGAGAAACCGTAGATGCCTTGATCGGAATCAATGGTTGCTGCGATGGAGAAGTTTGCAAAAATTTCACCCATGGTTCGACCGATCTTTCCAGATTGTCCGGATACGGGTGAAAGTGCGAGGTTTTCGACACCGAGACCACCCGTAGCAGAATCCTGAACAAGCTGTCGAACGGCTGGGCCGCCACCAAGATGGTCTGCGAGGTACATTGTGAACACGAATCCTGCGCCATAATCTGCGTTGCGTTGGTTCCACCATCGAACGCTCAAATCGGATTGTTGCGTCCATCCGTTCAAGTGGCCAGCAAGGGTTCCATCGGCTCCAAAGCAGAGGTAAATCGCAACGTCTGCATTGCCTTCGTCCAACCAGAGGTTCTCGTAAGGATCCTGAGCGTTGTGAAGAAGGTGTTGGAGTTCGTGAGCGATGATGGACTTCCCCCAAGCCAGAGTGATGTCAGCGAAATCGACGTAGACAACGTCCCGAGTGGGTGCGGTTCCCGGGGAAAAGTACCCACCGATGTTGTAGGCGCCGTCGATATCATAGACGACGATTTCAACTTGACAGTTGTTGTCGTTGTCCGGAGGTGCTAGCCCACGCCCGTCTTGGTAATCTTTACCGAAATAGGTGGTCATGGTTGGATAGATGGTTTGGTCCCATGTCGAAGCGAGGTTTTGCAAGACAGTGGAAGAGAGGGTTCGTCCGGATTGAACCAAGAAGGCGACAGTAGCCGTCGTTTTGGCAACATAGACGTTCGTTGAACCTCCTGAAATTGGCACAGTTAGCGTATCACCAACCACATGTTGTGTGCATGTTGAGCGCGCCATGGTTGGCTGGTAACGTATGTCATTGACGCCAGGGCGACCTTCGTCGATCCAGGCTTGTTTGATAAACGATGTTGCAGATACAACGGGTTGGTCCTCCTCAATCAGTAGATATTCAGATCCTGCCTCGACATCGAAGTTGGTTAAATCGCCGTATACAACTCCAATTTCATTGACGACATCTTCGACCTCGTTTTGTGTTTCATTGGCCGCTGCCTGACCCAGAACGGAGGTCAGCATGAGGAAGACGAGAAAGAGTGCTTGGGTAGAGCGTCGTTCAGACATATGAAATCCTCTGGAAAATGTGATGCTGTATCACAATTGGATGTGTGGAAATGAGGTATTTAATACCCCGCGTCTTCAGCATCATTACAATGGAGGGTCCAAGATTGAAGATTTCGCTGGTTTTGACAACCCTTCTTGTTTCGACCATGGCCGTACCATGGACGACATCAGCAGAGATTTGCTCAAAGGTCGAACATCTTGAATTCGATGGCCAAAACGCTAACCAAAGCGTCACCACACAAGTGAATTTTGGTGCGAGAGTACCGGGAAGCAATGCCTCAGAAGACCTCCGGAATTGGTTTATTGAGACAAGAACTGAGTTTGATTGGACCTTGGACCCCCACAATTGGGACGGATACAACCTCACCAATCTTGAGGGAAGACTTGTTCCTGAAGATGCGGAGCCATTGGGACCAGTTGTCGTCTTAGCTGCACACTACGACTCAAGAGACCGGGCCGAACGAGATCCTGATCCAAATATGACCGATGTACCAATTCCCGGTGCCAACGATGGCGGAAGCGGTGTTGCGGTTCTGTGGGAGCTTGCGAGAATCCTTCCAACAATGAACTTGGAGCACGAAGTGTGGATTCTCCTTACCGATGCTGAAGACCAAGGCCCTACGCCATCGATGCTTGGGGCAAAAGCATGGGCTGAGAACCGCACAGAGGAGGACATTTCTCGTATTGATGCGTTCCTACTCGTCGACATGATTGGTGATGCTGATTTGAAAATTTATCGAACTTTTCCACCATACGTTGGAGATGAGGAGGGTGATCGTTTGTGGGATGCGGTTCGAACGCTCGCCGGCCCCTTGGGTCTTATCGATAACGTCACAGATTGCGGTGGAAACCCTGGACTTGACGTCGTCAACTTCTCGACCACCGATGGCGTCATCGACGACCATGTCCCAATGATTAGCGTAGGCATACCAGCGATTGATTTCATCGACATTCGTTACGGCGAAAATGCATCGGTTTGGCAAGGACATTGGCACACACATGAGGACACGCCTGACAAGGTCTCCGCAGAGTCACTCGCACACATTGGGCGGCTGCTGGAACTTGGACTCAGAGAGGGCTCTTGGTTGAACGTTCAATTGAATCAAACTGAACCAACGCAACCACATGAAGAAGTCCCGCCATCAACCTTCGGTCCATTCGTTATCGGTGCAGTGTTCACCATCATCGCCCTTATTTTCGTCGGTTTTCTTGGCCTTCATGAAAGCGTGCGTTTGAAACGATAGGTCTGCATGCGCGGATACACTGGGGTGCATTGCTAATCGCGCACCATAGAACACAGGAGGGTGCTAAATGGACATAAATGAACGCCGTGAAGCACTCCGTGCACGTGTTCGCAGCAAACTGTCGGGGGAGGAAGAAGAACCTGAAGAATTGGTTGTTCAAGCATCCGAGGTTCAGGCGGCAACAACAGAAGGCGAGGAATTACTTCTCATCGACGACTCAAATGGTCTACTTGCCCTTGCTTCATCTCTTATCTTTATCGGAAGTGTCCTCGGTATCATTACAGGATTGTTGCTTCTACAAGGGAACCCTGCGGAGTTGTTGAACAACACCTTGGAAAGCGACGATGCTGTTGAGGTCTACGGTATTGTCCTTGAGGCTGCATCCGGAGATTCGATGGAAGGCGTTCAGATTCAATTGATCGAAGAAGGAAGCGGTAATCTCATTCTAGAAACTCAAACCAATTCGTATGGTTACTACAGCTTCGAAAACGTTCCATCTGAATCACACATACTACGCGTTTCAATGGATTCCTACATGACGGTCGAGCGAACGTTTACACCAGATTCAGCAACCCAAGCACCATTTACACTTACGGAAGGAAACGGAACAGTTGAGGAAGACTTCAGGCAGTCAAATTCAGGTTGGTCGTTGGAGAATGCTGTTGCACTTTCTACTGGGATTGCCCTCGTGACCATTCTTGCGGGTGTTGTTGGACTCAAGGCTGCAGTTGATACGCGCAGCGCCATGAATTATCGAAGAACGCAATATCTTGCAGGATTTGCCTTGTTCAGTCGTGGATTCATCGTCTTTGGACCGTTTTTGATTCTCTGTGGAATGGGACTCATGATTCTTGCAAGGGATGAATTCCAAGCCTCTGAGGTGGAGTGATGTACCTCATCACCGTTGAGGGCGGAGATGGTTCAGGCAAAGGTGAGGCTGTACGGATTCTAACAGAACTCCTCGCCTACTATCCGTTCAACGAGGTTCATCGAACCCATGAGCCACGCCGACATAGCGATCTTGGAAAACTCGCACTTGAGGCTGTCAAAGTTGGAGACAAGACTCCTCTGCAAGAAGCTGGATTGTTTGCTGCTGACCGACTTGATCATTCGCACACGTGGATTAAGCCACGGCTTGAGCGTGGTGAAGTTGTGGTCTCAGACCGGAACATTCACTCTTCCATTATCTACCAAGGTGTAGTTGGGGAATTAGGAATCGATACCGTTTGCCAAGTGAATTCCGCATCGATGATACCCGATCTTGTGGTATGGATTGATTGTGACCCTGACCGGGCCATTGAGCGCATCAAACATGCTACCTTACGAATGAGTAGCGACAAGCAGGAATACTTCGAAACACCTGAAATTCAGAAAACCATACGCCAAGGATTCGATGATCTCTTTACTGGCGAAATCCAAGTCGCCTCTCCATTTGACAAGTGCTGCATCGTTGGTCCAATCCTCAACGAAGGTGGACTGGATGAACTGCGTCAGAAACTAAAGCATGAACTTCGGCAGTTTTTCAACCGAAGACCGGCTCCTCTCAACGTCGATGCCGATAAAGTCGATAGATACTTACTCAACAAACTAGCCCACGATGTTCAGCAACAAACTCGATTGCCAGGCGCACCAATGGAGCGTACGTCCGTTCACATCGGTTGGCTCAGTGGACAGTCGCCAGCACAGTGGATGCAAACGGCTGAGGACGAATGGGATTCAGCCCAGGCTCGACAGTCGGATGTTCCAAGTAATCCACTCGCTCGCTCGAGCTGGTCCATCCTCGGCACACTCTCACTCATGGCAGGGTCGTGTGAGATCCCTCGCTTGCACAAATCGCTTGGACCTCATCGAATGGTGACGCAACGCCACACACAACGTCTCGTCAAATGGTTGGAAGAAGCAAACTGGATTCATCGTCAACAAAATCACATTCCATTTGCCGAGGGCCAGGTGTTCAAGCTTCGCGACGCTTGGATCGGCTTTGCTCGATTGACCCTTGCCATGTGGCCGTTTCGGGTTGCACTTTCGACATGGAGGAAAAACAACCCTGAGGTGCCTTGGGAAAAGGCTCTGGAAGATATTCTCAAGCAGAGCAATGCTCAACTCAACAAGGCGGTTGAAAACACCATTGAGCGACTGAACATCCTCACGAGTGGACACGAAAATTGTCCTGTTCCCGAGAACGCAGAACAGTTGCTGGTGTGGTGGTCCATGCCTCCGCCCGATCACTCCTCTTCCTGAGGAGGTCGCTGGAATCGGACGTTACCAGGCAATTGGACCTGCGATGGCTTGTCGAATTTGTTCGGCCGTGCACTGTATGCTGCAGCAAAGAACAGCCCCAATCCGAGTCCGAATGGGATTCCGGTCACCAATCGAAGGAAGGCTGTTGATTCCCTGTCGGTCAAAAGCTGAGTGAATCCATCCACCGCCATAGGGATGACACAAATGGCACCAATGGCAATAAAGAGCATTGTTCGACGGTTTTTTCTGTAAATCGGATTCAATTGCTCATCTGGCAAGACCGAGAGAAATGTGTCCCGTATTGTCCAACGGTTGACACCACGACGAGAATAGATGAAGCCTCCAAGTGCTAAGCCTGCAAAAATCCCGACGTCGCGCACACAAACCGGCATTTGATTACCGTTAATGGACCAAGAACGTTCATGCTTATTGTGGCAATTCAAATCACCAAATGCATAGATCGCTGCACTATAGAGATTCAAATCAGTCCATGTGAAATTTTGGTCGTTCTCTTTGTGGAAGTCAAGCATGTTGGCTCGCCCAGAAAGTTCACCAATTGTGTCTGCTTCTGCCATGGCTGGTGCAAGGAAGAACGATGCAAGGAAGAAGAAACTGATACCTCCTATCCATAAGCCAACCTTTTGATCTCGGGTTCTTGTCTCGAGACCATTGCGTTCCATGGTTCTGCCTTCACTTCACGTCCTTTAATCCTTGACGCATCGACGGTTTCATTTCACTCGCAATCTACCACTGCCCATGGCGGAGCCATCAACGGAGCCGGTTGGTCTGTGGCTTGGCATACAAGCTGGAGCCTTCCTTGGCCTGTATTTCGGGTTCAGTCTGGCTTTGGTATCCGCCTTGACAAGCCCTGAAGAATTGATGCGCATCGTCTATCTCATCACCATCTTTCCACTGGTCGGAGGGATTCTCCTCGGACCATTTCTCGCAAAACGAGAACGTCCTGTGGCCTCGGACATCCCTCCTCTCCAACAGACCATGGAAGCACTCGAAGGGATGGACGAAGGCCAAGGAAAGTGGCGAGTTCTGAGCCATGTTCGTAGTGATGGTCGGACCGTGCGCATCGATCTACACGATTCAAGTCGAGTGGAAGAACTCCTCAGTCGTACAACTCCGCTGACCAATGAATTCCCGGTTCGTTACATGGTCGGCCGTGGCATCAGCAGCAGCCGTCAACCCGAGTTGCGAGCAAACGTCCTCAATATCCTTGACAAACAGTTCCCAAAAACGCGACAGTCGAGATACACCTCCGCAATCGAAATAGCCCCTGAGTTGCCCGAACGACTTCGAAATCAACGAAAACGAATTAACATACTGCTTGCCATATTTCTGCCGATTGCAACCTTCCTTGGATGGTTGGAAATGAGGTAAACATCACGTAGTATCACTTATTTTGATGAAGGTTGAGAATAAACCATGCGGGAGGTCTCTTTCTTTTGGAAAATCGACCGTCTCGGGGCAATCGGGCTAGAGAAGATTCCAAAGATTGCACGTCGAATTGAGTTCTTGTCGTACATCAAACGCGCTCCAAAAGACATACGCTGTTTGTTCAAGTTTCATCTTCATGATGGACAGAAAGTTGAGGATCTGATAGGCGTCGACGCACTCGAAGTACTGGAGGTTATTCAAGAGGCTGAACAGCCTGATGAAGGACATTTGGTCATCTGCAGAGTCATCCATCCTGTGCCAATCCTCAACGCTCGAACCAATGGAACATTTGCCGTTGCAGGCTCCAAATTTGACGAGGAGGGGTTGACATACATTCTCCAAGGCTCCTCAATGAAGTTGCGACTCCTCTCAGGTGTGTTACGACTCATTGCAAAACCCGACCGTACAAGTGCGCGAACACTCAAGCTAACTCCGCAAAATCACGAATCTGTTTTGACGGAACGTCAACTGAAACTGGCGAAGTATGCTTACGATCGTGGCTACTACGATTTACCCAAGCGGATCAAAATTACTGAATTGGCTGAGCAACTTGGTCTTGCGAGAGCGACAATATCGGAACACCTCACGAAAATTGAAGGCATTCTCATGGACGATATGTTCTCGTCGATGACCGATGTACGACTAACGGTGGAACAAGCCCGAACCATTGTCGAAACCATGGAGTCGGATATGGACGAGGAGGAAACATACCAAACAGAATCCTTTGCTGGTCTCATCAAACGAATCAAAGAGAACATCGCTGATGAATTACCATCGGATACCGACAACGTTCCAGAATTGGACATTCGCCAAGACCCTGAAGAAATCCTCAAGCGCATCCAAGAAGACATCTCTTAGTTCGCTCATGTTTTTATGAGTCAGCGTGGTGAACACTGCATGGAGGAAATGCGGGAACTACTCGACCGGATTTCCGATTCAGGAATCGAAGTGCCCCAAACTGTGCGAGAAGCCATGTGCGGCCTTCATCTTGACCAGTTTACAACGTATGATTTCGATGGTTTTTTTCACGACCGCCCGGTCGTCTTTATGGAAACCGAAAACGGTGGCGTCAAGACCATTTCTGCCCCACACATGATCGTCACACTGCTTCACCATCTTGAACTGAAAGAGGGTCATGAAGTCCTTGTTGTTGGCTCCAAAGGAGGGTACATTGCAGCACTTATCGCAACCATCGTAGGCGAACAAGGACGTGTCATCGTCATCGACCCCTCGGAGGAAATCATTCGCCATACCGCAAATGCGTTGAACGGATGGCCGACGATAGACCTACGACATGTCGAATCGATTGATGTTGCTCCCATTGAACTTCCAGGCGATCTCAGTCGTATCCTCATCACAGGTAGCGTTCTTTCTGTACCGACATGGATGGAAGAGCGAATCGTTGAAGGAGGCTTTGTCATCGCTCCAATCGGAGATCAGCATCATCAAGAATTGATGAAAAATGAACGCCAGTTCGAAACTCTGCATCCCACCTCGCTTGGTCCGGTTTCATTTGGACCAGTCGACATTGTCGAAAGCGAACCGCAACCACTTACTGCTTTGGAAATTGCTGATTTGATTGAAACCTTAATCGAAACGTGTCACGAAATGGACCTTTGCGGTGCCGATGAACTGCAACAACTCGGAACGATTGCAGATGAGTTAAGAGCCATGATGGATTCTGATGAAGGTAATCTAGAGGAATTCATTACCGCAAACATGCAACACTTTGTCCAATTGTGGCCGATGATACAACTCATGTTTGCACCGACGCTGGCTCGCCCTGGTGACATCGACCAAGATGATTCAACAGGCTATCACTTCGACGAATTCACACCATGAGGCTGAACTATGGTTGCAAACATTCAGTCCGCAATTGCCAAATTGAAACACAAGGATGTTCGGCAGCGAAGAAGAGCAGTTCGAATTCTTTTCGATTCCGATGCGTATGAGAGCGTTGAAGCCTTCTCTCCACTCCTTGATGACAAGGATATTTGGTTTCGAAACAAGGCAATTGAAGCGTATCGAAGGTGGGCTCCCAAACATGCACCACATCTTCTCGTCGAACTGGCAAACAGTGACCAACTTGATGCCCAACGTTGCGTTGCAACAGTGCTCGAGTCGATCCATGATTCAACAGATGCTGCGAAACTTGCTCGACGACTACTGAACAGCAACGACGATGTTGTTGTTCGACGTGCTGTGCATCAACTCATATCCAGTGCGGAAGTAACCAAATCCGAATTGGATGAGTTCCAGCAGGCAGAAGACCATGTCGTGCGAGCCTATGCGACTGAGGTGAATTCCAGCACATCGAATCTACTCGTCTCTCTCCAAGATGATCACCCAGATGTTCGCAGACAAGCTGCTGCTTCTCTTCTAGGAATGGAATTGACCGGAGAGGAGAATACCGCGCTTCAAAACGCCATCAACCAAGATGACGCATTGTGGAAGTTGGCCGTCCCGATTGCTTTGCAGAATCGATTGCCAAATTTACTCGATCTTATGAAATCAAAATCCAATTCGCAAAGGAAATTCCTGGTTCAATCGTTGAAAGATGCTGTAGAAGAAGCGGATGATGAACGACTTCGTACGCTCATCGATGGAGATTGCACCTCCATCGTGGCCCGTTGGCTCGTTGGCCGTAACGACACAAAAAGCGATGCATTGCGCACGGAATTGTTGTTTGACGAACGGGTTGATAGCATCGATAAATCAAGACTCCTTGAACGGCTGCTGCATCGTCAACAAGAACCTGCTATGCAAGAACTCGCTGAACGATTGATTTCAGAATCGAATGATGAACTTGTCCTGAGTGCAGCACAGAACCTATACACTTCATAGACCAAGGATTCATTATGACACGTTCAAACGTCGTCTTTCGAGTTGATGCGACCGATGCAAGTGACCAACGTTTGGATGTGGAAATTGAAGTTGAGGCCCCATTTACAGCTTCATCGTTGAAGCTCTCGTTTCCACGCTGGGTTCCTGGTTCGTACTTTTTGCGCGAACCTATTCAACACGTCTCACATTTGCAGGCATTCGATGGCGATGGTAAACCACTCAACGTTGTACGGAAAGATGTTGATTCGATTGTCATCAAGGATGTTTCATCCCTCACCAAGGTCTGCATTCGTTACAAATTGCTGTGTGTTGAAAACACGGTTCGATCGAATCATCTCGATGACACACACTTGCACATGATGCCTCCGTTCACGTGGTTCCTGCCAACCTCTGGAATCGATGCAGAACGCATGAATGAAACGCATGTCGTCGAATTCACGCTACCTACCGATTGGAATGTTTCAACTCAACTCACGTTTCAACAGACTTCGCCCCACGGTTCGGGACAACGTCACACGTTTACAGCTGAACATCGAGATGCACTGCTTGATGGTATTGCAGAATGCAATGCAAATGAGATTCATCGATTTACCGTCGGGGGACGAAATCATGCACTTCACTACTGGGACGCAGGCGGATACAAGCCAAATGAAGTCATGCTTGAACGATTTATTCATGACATCAAGAACATCATCGCAGAGCATCATGCGTTGTTTGGCCCACTTGATGAACCGTACCACACCATTCTCCACCTCACCGATGGAGGACGTGGCGGTCTTGAGCACACCAACTCACAAACATCGATGGTTCCCAGAACATCCCTTCAGCCAGGTCATGTAGAAGATTATCGAGACCTTGTCAGTCTGTTCAGTCATGAATACGTCCATCAATGGAACGTGAAGCGACTTCGTCCGAAGCTGTTCTTGGATTATGACTTGCAAAGAGAAGTCAATACCGATTTACTTTGGTGGTTCGAAGGAGCTACATCATGGATCGGTGACATCATGTGTCTACGTTCAGGGGCATGGAGTGCCGAGGATTACTTTGCTGATATGAAGCGGAAACTCAAGCGACATCACACGCGTAGCGGATCGTCTTGCCAAGCACTCTGTGAAGCAAGTCATGAAGCGTGGATTCACCTCTATAGAAGCCATGCCTACTCGAGAGAAACTCAAATTTCATATTATCTCGAAGGTGAGTTGACGATGTTCGCTCTCGATGCAGAATTAAGAAAACGATCGAAGGGAGAAAACGGTGTTTGTGACTTAATGAAAACATTGTATGACAAGCACAACATCTACGTTGAAGACCGATCAAAGCGCGGCGTCCAGTACAATGATATCCGCAAAGCGCTGACGTCGTTGACCGGTGGGCGTAGATTGGGTAGCTTCCTCGATGATGTCACAAAAGAAGCGGGAAATCTCGATCTTTCGAGAGCCTTCTCAATCTTTGGCTTGGACTACAAACCATCGGATGAACCAAAACGAAAGCAAGGTACTGAATCTGTCGTCTGGGAACACTTTGCTCAAGGATGGCTCGGCGTCCATGTCCGTTCTCAAGGAAACAAACTGAAAGTGACCAGCCATATGCAACATTCTCCCGTTCGAGAACATCTGCAAGTTGGTGACGAAATTGTTGCTGTTGATGCCATTCGAGTAACGAATGCTGAACAACTGAAATCCACGCTGAAAGGAAAGGTAGGATCAACAGCCCGAGTCATGTTTGCACGAAATTCTGTCATGCATGATGCAGTGCTGGATGTTGCCTTAGAGCCAAACTACCCGACCGTAACAACGAGCAATGGAAATCGTTTGTGGAAATCTACAATTCGTTCGCGCCAGGTTGACTCGGCGTAAGCAACGACAGCCGCTCGAGCGATACATGAATCGGGGGTAGATGGTCAGATATGCGATGACGCGTCGTTTTTGGAGGATAAAGATTTGAAGAAAGAGCCATATCGATAACGTCCTGTTTTGTAATAGACTCCAAATCAGAAGCTGGCCATAATTCCAGTTCAACCGAGTCATCCTGCAAATAATCGATGCACAACACTGGAATTCTGGCAAGTTCAAGTCGTTGTGCAACTGCGTATCGATGATGTCCATCGAGGATTGTCCCAGTAGCCTTGTCTGCGATTAGAGGCTTGGTAAAACCATCCCAACGTAGCGTCATTTCGAGGAGTTTTTCCATGTTCTTAGGTTTGATTTCCTCGTGGGCTTTGAGCCATTCAACAGGTACTAGGCGTACATCCTCCTCTGCCCAAGACATGCTTCAACCACATGAATCCACAGGATAATGCTTTGTCTTGTATGAACACGCAGGGTTTGATGTCCGGCATGGAACCTGCACGCGGAATGGAAGGGTTGCCTCTGCTTCCCTCACTGTCTTCCATGGTTCAACAACTACCACAATCGCTGGTTGAAATCATCGAATGGTTTCATCAAAACAATGCCAATGTATGGATTGTTGGTGGTGCGATTCGGAACGCATTGTTGGGAACAAACATCGTTGAATTCGATCTCGCAACAACATTAACTCCCGATGAAATGAAGTCTTATCCCGATACAATTCCAACTGGCGAGCGTTACGGAACAATAACATTCCGTAACCAAGGTGATTGCTACGAAGTCACAACACTACGAACAGAATTCGGATACAACGACGGCCGAAGGCCAGACGAAGTCCAATGGGGTGATTCACTACTCATCGATCTCTCACGTCGAGATTTGACCATGAACTCCCTTGCTATTGACCCAGTGAATCAGGTCTTTTACGACCCATTCGACGGACAAGGAGATTTGCAACATGGACGTATTCGCTCGGTTGGAGATGCAACGAAACGATTGTCAGAGGATGCGCTACGTATCATGCGTTCCTACAGATTCATGGACCAAGGAGCAGCAGGCATTTGGTGGCCAGAGCGGCAGCTTGCAGATGCATTGCGAGCAACAAAAACCATGCTCGGACGAATCGCCAGTGAGCGTATTTGGTCCGAATTCAAACGTATCCTCTTGGGACAACATGCATCAGAGATTGTTCAACGAATGGTAGATGATGGAATTCTGAAACAAATCTTGGACTTGGATTGGGAGCAGGACGATGGGCGGATTAAACTCCTCAATGAACTCGAAGGAAGTGATGTCATTGACCGATTGGTTGTATTGCTTAGAGACTTCTCCTCGAAGGAGTGTGAACAACTCGCAGCGAGGCTTCGATTGAGTGGTCAGGAGAAAAAACGACTTCTGTTTCGTCACGCAAAATTAGGCCACCTACCTGAGGATACGGAGTCCATGATGCGGGTCTTTTCCGTTGTCATTGGAACCTGGGGCGAGCAACATCTCTGCATCGAAAAGATGTTTGCTCGAGACGATCCTTCTCTCGATTACTCAGAGAACGATGTTCAGCGACGACTTGATCGATATCTGCGATTGAACATTGATGTCAACGTTGAGCCCTTAGCTTCAGGTGAATACATTATGCAGCAAACAAACATTCCACAAGGGCCGAAACTTGGTGCATTGAAGTCGTGGCTTTTCTATGAGCAAGTAGCACGGAATTTGAGGACAATCGAAGAAATCGACACCCTCCTTTGCACGTTATCATGGCAGTCCGACGATACATCGCGTTGGCCAAAACTTCAATTCCCCTAACCTGATAGTCCAACCACACGCAAGTGTCTTCTGGACGTGAATCGATGGCTGTTAAACAAGTCCTTCAAGCAAGAATGGAGAAGCACATCAAGGAAATGGTCTCAACCAATCCAATGATTGGTCAATTGAATACTCAATTTACAAGCTGGCTTCTCGGCTCCGGATTGACCGGAACAGAAATCATTCAGATGATCGATTCAAACATGGACGCAGTTATTCAGCCTACAGAACTCTCAAGTGCACTTCAGCGAACCACTGGCACACAGCCTCCTGGTTGGGTCATCAATGGACTCATGTCCGTCCTTGACATGGACAAGGACGGAAACGTGACCGTTGCGGATCTTCACACCTATTTTGAGACAATCGGTCTTCCAAGTGGAATTGAAGAACCTGAGCCTGAACCTGAACCAGAACCTGATGAATTCGAAGAACTCGACCAAGAAATAGAGGAAGAGGCTCGAAGGCAGGCCGAGGAAATCATTCGTCAGCAAGAGGCTGAAAAACAACGCTTGTTGGAAGAACAACAAGCGAAAGAGGCTGCTGAACGAGAGGCGGAAGAAAAGTCTCGCAGAGAGGAAGAAGCTGCTAAAGCAAAACCAGAACCAATTCTCCTTGAAGAAGATGGGAGCCCTGTGAGTCATGCACGATTCATCGAATTGTTGGAAGGTATGAAACTCAGCAGCGAACGCCGTGAAGCGATTTCTCAATCACCGACACAATCGTGCAACATTCATGTCTCTTCGATCGAAAAGACATTGATGGGGCAAGGGCCAATGAAGAACGGAATGACAGTTATCGGAACACTCTCAGAGAACCGGGACATTGAAGTCGAACTGCAACTACCGTTCGAAGCCAACGAACAGGTTCAGGCCTTTCAGTCGAATCACTCCGTTGAAGTCGTTGCACATATCATAGACTGGAACGTTGGACGAAAGCGAGCCGTTTTCACAGCAACTGACTTCGACTACTCATAGAAGGCTTCGAGCAACAACGATTCGTTGTACTTCTTGAGTTCCTTCATAGATTTGCGTGATTTTCGCATCTCGGAAGAAGCGCTCAACGGGGAATTCTTTGGTGTAGCCGTATCCTCCGTGGACTTGGATTGCCCGTTCTGAGACCCACATCGCTGTGTCACCTGCGTAGAGTTTGGCCATGCTCGCTTCCTTTGTATGGCGTGGCCCATCGTGTTCGTAATGCAGTTGTTTGGCCCATGAAGCCTTGTAGACGAGGAGTCGTGCTGCATCAATTCGAGTCGCCATGTCGGCGAGATAGCCCATAATCATTTGATGATGCGCAATCGGTTTTCCAAACGCTTCACGCTCGTGTGCATACTTCAACGATGCTTCATAGGCTCCTTGGGCGATACCGAGTGCCTGTGCTGCAATACCGATGCGAGAGTTATCAAGGGCATTCATAGCGATTGGGAAGCCATTTCCAGCTCCTTTGATGATGTTTTCAACTGGAACCTTACAGTCCTTGAGAACAAGTGTGCACGTGTCGGATGAGCGAATGCCTAGTTTGTCTTCCTTTTTGCCGACAGAGAAGCCCTCAAAGGAGGAATCGACGATGAACGCAGTTGTACCACCGTGCCTCTTTACACCGTAGTCTGGATGATCGACGTCTTTTGCGAAGAGAACGATGATCTTGGCTTGAGCACCGTTGGTGACCCACATTTTCTCGCCGTTGAGGATGTAGTGTGTCCCGTCGTCTGAAAGTTTTGCTTTGCAGGTCATTGCCGCAGCATCCGTTCCTGCACCTGCTTCTGAAAGTGAGTATGCACCTACTTCTCCTTCTGCAAGCCGTGGAAGGTAGGTTTCCTTTTGGAAATCATCCCCGTGAAGTGCTATGGTTTTGGCACACAATCCGACATGAACACAAAACATAACTGAGAAGGATGGGTCTACTCGGGCAAGTTCCTCGACAATGATCGACTCAGAGATGTCGTCAACTGGCATTCCGCCGTATTGTTCGGGGACAGTGACCCCTTGCAAGCCCAGTTCGAGGAATTGCTGCCATTCCTCTGAGGGCGGTGTTTGCGTCTGGTCACGGTGCTCCACGGTTGGTGCAAGGACCGTTTCTGCAAAATCGCGCACCATCTCTCGAATCATGTCTTGTTCATCGGTTGTTTTGAAGTCCAAACTCTCACCGATGAATCCTAAGAGGGGTCCTCACTTAATGGATGTGCTATAGCCACATCTCCACGAATCTAGCGATGGTTCATATAGGAGTTGTTTGAGCCGCGTACAGGTGAAAAGACTTGGAAGAAGAAGTCGTCGAATTTAACATCGCACACAATAGAAAGTACTCGATCGATCATCTCTGGTATCAAGAGAAGGACGATGAAAAAATCATGGTCGGCATTAGCGAATTCATGGGCGTTGAGATTGGAGAAGTCCTCCGTGTTATCCTCCCCCAAGCTGAGACCATGGTCGATGAAGGACAAGACATGTTTTCCCTTTGGACTGGAGACGAAAAAATCGCTTTCACTGCACCGTTCTCGGGCACCATCACAGAAGTCAACGGAGAAGTCGAAATCAATCCAGATCTCGTGAACGAGTCCGCATACGATCTCGGCTGGATTCTGGTTCTCCAACCGTTCCATTTCGACATGGAGAATCTGCTCGAACCTGACGAATACGTCGAGTATCTCTCCGAACTTTGAATCGACGAAGTGGAACCATGTCGAATCCAATGCAGCGATTGAAGGCATCACTTCTGGCCGCACCCATCATCTGGAAAGGAGACTACCCGTATTTCATCCATCCTTTGACCGACGGAGTACCTCGTCTCGAACCGTCGGTCCTTACCGCAGTTGTCGAATTGATTGAAAACGCTGCAAACTGGGATTCAATCGACCTCGTTTTGGGTATTGAAGCGATGGGGCTTCCACTGACAAGCCCACTTTCGATGAGAAACAACCGACCCCAGGTCGTTGTTCGAAAGCGTTCTTATGGACTTGAAGGAGAACTCGCCATCGATCAATCAACAGGATATTCCAAAGGTGAAATGTTTCTCAACGACATCAAACAAGGCGAACGACTCCTCATCGTCGACGATGTGTTGTCGACGGGCGGTACCCTCGATGCCATCATCCGAGGGGTTGAATCTCTTGGTGCGGTCATTGAAGCAATCATTGTCGTCGTCGAAAAGGGTCCTGGACTGGCTCAACTGCAAGAAAAATATCCGCACATTGAAATTTCATCCATTGTTCGACTCGAAATGGTAGACGGTAAAGTCGTCCTTCTCGATGAGGTGATCTGATGGATTTGGATAGACACGATTTCCAACTGGAAGAACTCATTGAGCGCATACAGAAAAACGACAACCGGCTTGTCGCACTTCAAGTCCCTGAAGGGTTAAAGATGCAAGCGCTGGAAATGATGGACGAGATAGAATCTGGTTCTGGAGCAAAGGTTGTTCTCGCTGCTGATCCATGCTACGGAGCGTGTGATTTGGTCCATGATAAAATGCAAATGATGGGTGTGGAACTTGTTGCTCACATGGGCCATTCGCAAATGAACATCGATTCAGGAATGCCGACGCAGTTCATCGATGTCACCTACGACGGAGACCCTGAACTTGCCCCTGTTATTCCCATGCTTAACGCCCATTTGGACATCGCAAAGAAGCGAATGGCTGAGCAATCAACGGGCGAATTGAGCGAGGAAGAAGCGCAAGAACGCTTCATGGATGCAGTTGGACGCATGACACCTCTGAAAGACACGAAACTTGGCTTGGTTGGAAGCATACAACACTTGCATCTCTTGCCTGAATTCCACGACCGCTTGGAACAGGCTGGATTTGATGTGACGATTCCAATGGGAGGCGCACGCCTTACCTTCCCTGGGCAAGTTTTGGGTTGCAATTATTCTGGTGATGATGACACCATTGGTCATTACCTCTTCCTCGGAAGCGGCGATTTCCATCCAATTGGATTGGTCCTCCACACTGGAAAACCACTCGCTATGCTCGACCCGTATTCCGGCGATGCTATCGAGATGTCGTTCGAACGTATCGAACGAATTCTTCGTCAGCGCTTTGGGTTGATTATGTCCTCCATGGATGCAGAAAAGTTTGGAATTCTTATCGGAGAGAAACCAGGACAAATGCGACGAACGCTTGCCCTTCGAATGAAACGCTTGTTGGAAAAACATGGAAAGAAAGGATACCTTCTGGCTCTCGAACATGTTGGCCCTGAATTGATTGATTTCTATCCTGTTGATGCTTTTGTCAACACAGCATGCCCTCGAATCGCTATCGATGATGCTGTCAAATATGCAAAACCATTGATCACACCGTTCGAGCTCGAAGTCGCACTCGGTGAGAAAAAGTGGGAACTCGGATATCAATTCGACGAAATCCCCTGAACAACGCTCGATTTTCGTTTGGAAAAGAGCGAGTGTTCAAGAACGGTTGGCATCAAGATGCAATCAGCATGAGCGACTATCTCGACCGAATCGGTTCAGGATTCATCCTCCTGAACCCTGACCCTTTGGACTTTGATTACATTCCAGAGGCGATGGTAGGACGGGAGAGTATTCAACAAACTCTGGCAGGGAAATTCCATTCCATCGCTCATCCAAACGGTAGCGCGAACGTCGTCATTACTGGCCCTGTTGGAAGTGGAAAAACGCTTCTTGCACGAACGTTTTGCAGAGACATTGAACATCATCTGCGAAATAAGAGGCCGCTTCGAAGCGTCCACATAAATTGCCGAAATGCGACAACAAACGTTCGAGTTGCCCAGCGTATCGTTCAGTCTCTCGACCCTGGTCACCCAGACCGTGGGCTTTCAATGGGCGAATTGTTAAGCAGTTTGAGAAAGTTGTTGAGGAACAATGGACGCCACTTGCTCATCGTTTTGGACGAAGTGGACCACTTGCTACGAAAGTCTGGAAACGACCTCATCTACCAATTGCTCCGTATTGACGAAGATCAAGAAGGGAGCGGTACGCTATCGCTCATTCTTATCAGTCAGGAGCAGGTTCTCGATGTTCTCGAGAACGCGGTTATATCCAGATTTGGCCACACCAACCACCTGCCGATACCACCCTACGACATGAAAGGACTTCTAGCAATTGTACGGCAACGTGCTGAAGCTGCACTCAATCCCAAATCGTGGGATGAAGAACTGCTCAAACTGATCGCTACGTCTGCGGCCCCATCCGGTGACGCTCGACAAGTGATCGAACTGCTTGGTGCTGCCGTTGAGCATGCTGAATCCGATGGACAAAAGAGTATTCTTCCCGAGCATGTCCAGACCAAAGCACGCAATGTCCCTCAAGTCATGCCGGAGGATGTTCTCGATGAATTGTCTGGCCACTCAATGTTGGTCCTCCTCGGTATTTGCCGACGTTTGCGGAAGGCTGAATTCATGACCAGCAAAGACGTTGAATCGATCTATGCAGTGGTTTGTGAAGAGTACGAAGTCAAGCCCCGCAGCCACACTACCGTCTGGAAATTCCTCAAGCACATCGAGGGTTTGAACATCATTGCCACCCGTGTCGATACAGTGGGAGAAGGACGTGGACGGACAACGCACATCTCCATGCCACATGCTCTACCAGTGGATGTTGCTGCTCGAATTGAAGGCCGTGTCGCAAGGAAACTGAAACGCTGATGAACAAATAGCATGCGGTGAGGCTAAATAGGGGTCGTTTGTCG
>CEUK01059436.1_pt1 | contig 30481 bp, 55 predicted proteins | sample 356451 | NCBI WGS metagenome assembly CEUK01 (sample SAMEA2622843, study PRJEB7988) | marine metagenome | isolation source: saline water (ENVO:00002010), including
CTTGACTAGCATCCCATTGATATGTGTATTCATTCATTCTTCTTCACCGCCTATTTCTTTTGGGTCGCATCTTCCTGTTCCGCTTGTTTGAATCCAAGCAAACTTTCCACTTAACTCACTCTCATTCATAATTTCACCTTTGCTTCTTGAAATTTTTATTCCATATTCTCGACCAACCGCTACTGAAAGTCTACTCAATAAATGTCTTGATTCTTCAGATATAGAATAAGATAAGATTCTTTCTAAATTCTCAATATCTTCTAAAGCGTTTGTTTCACCGATAAGAGTTAATCCCCTCTTTACGGACTCTATCTTTTTATTATCTAGTTCTTCACTCATTCTTCTTCCTCCGCAATTTCAATTATAGCACCTGTTAATATACATTTACTTTTCATATTACCACCATTCATCAAGTGTTTTTTGATTTTCATCTTTTTTAATTTCTTCTAAATCCCAACCCATTGCATTGTAGATGGGCTTTGCCTTTTTAACTATTGACTCAGCATAGTGTTTGTAATCCGGTTTATATTCTTTTAGTTCATCAAGAGTCGGCGCAGAAATATAACTCGGTCTTTTAGAAACACCCGTTACAGGATTCATATAATTAGGTCTAGAAAATACATCTTCAACCTTAAGATACAAATACGAATCATTTATTGTTCCCACATTTTGATTATACCATAAGACTCCTTCAACTCCACTACTAACTGAAGGTCTTTTACCTTCTGTAGTAACAAGAATTAAAGATGATAAACAATCCTTCTTACTACACCTTAGAATACCTTTCACATTTTTTCTTAATTCTAATAATTTATCTACTGAATATGTTTTATCACAATCAAGACATTTATATGTGAATCTTTCTGCTCTATATCTAGTTCGGTTAATCAACATATCTAATTCTATTCTGCCCTTTAATATATCATTATATTTTTTCTTTAGAAAATTAGTTATTTCTTTTTCAGAAGATTGACCAACCCACATTTTTAATATTTTAGTTTGGATTTCTTTATCTAACTTAGTTATTGTTCTTCTTTTTGCAGTAAAACCCGTCATAACAAATTCCGGCTCATCTAAATATTCACCGTCTTTCCAAGAAATAAGACCTGCATTTCTATTTTTTGTTATACCCACACCTAAAGATTCATAATACTTTTCAAATTCTATTGTTACAGGGTGTTGTTCTAAATTTAGAATATTAGGGAATAAATTCCTAACATGATTATTTAGTAAAGCCAACACTTCTTCTGTATTCTCCATAGGCATCTGAACGTATATTGAATCAGTATGTCCATAAACTACTTTCATAATAACCCCTTTTCTTTTCTTAACTGTCTTTGTTTTTTAAGATAACATCTACCGCAAACAGTTTTTCCATGATATTCATGTGATTTAGTATTTTCTTTAGATATTAAATCTCCACACATTCTACAATTCACTGCATAATTTTTATAGTTTCTATTACTCATATTTTAGTCCTCCTAATAAACAACCAAAATATTAATGCCGTTAATATATATTCAATACCGCTCATAATTCATTCACCTTAAACGCCGCCTCTCTAATTGCTTCTCTAGCACTAGCAGTTATACTAGCCGCTAAATCAACATCAGCCCATCCAAAACCTTGATATCCGATAATACCGTAGAAACTCGCCATCAATCGCTTTACCGCCATTTGATTATTATTCCATTTCATTTTCTCTTCTTTAGTTTTTGCCGCATACATTTTTTTCTTATATGTATCTCTTAAACTTTTCAAAGATAAAACTGCCTTAGGTAGTAAACCTAATCTATCTGTTTTGAAGTAAATATATCTTTCTTCAAGACATTCGCTAAAATCTCTTGGAGTTTTTATATTAACTGCAAATTCAGTTGGTTCTTCACTTTTCGTTTCCCATGATATATTGCGAGCAATCATCATTGAAGGATATAGACCCGCGAAATCAAATGCCGCTACACCTAAATGTAAACCATTTGTTCTTTCTGATTCGGGGTTATATATCATTGCACCCTGATAATCTACCTTTTTACCTTTTGATTTAGATGGTGCTTTCCACCACGCATTACGCATGAAATAAATAGAACCCATATGACTAGCATAGAAACACGCATCAAACGGTGCAACAATTAATCTTTGTAAAGAAATAATAGCCTCAGATGTAAAATTTTCTTCGTCTAATCTAACTAATAACTCAACATCTTTTTGTGCATATTCACAATATGTTGCAGTATCTTCTAACCAACCCCTAGCAAAAAATTCATTTTTATCTGGAAATTTTTCACTAACTAATTTCTTATCTCCCAAAACATTTTCTGAAATATAGTCAAGTGCTAAAGAAGGTAATGTTCCTCTTTGTGCATCATTCCATTGACGTTCAAATGCTAAGTCAAGATTTAGTGTAATCCTACCTTTTATCGGTTGTGATATTGGACTATACGACCTGTTAGTAAATTTAATTCCATCGTTAAAATAAACTCCATCCACTACACCATAAGGAGATAATCTTCTAGCATCAATTCCATTATGAACTGCACGTTCAATTAATTTAGGCAAATCGAACTTAGAGCCAAACCAAGATATTAACATATCGGGGTCGGTATGCTCAATTTGATGCATAAATTCTTCAAGCATTTCTCTTTCACTTTCAAAGATACGAACACCATCATTACGAGAAGGATATTGCATTATAGGTAACTTTTCATGTTCTTCATCAGTTGCTTGATAATGAGGAAACCATACATAAGTTGTATATTTTCCAATCTCTTCTGTTTCATAATCAGGATTAAACATATCCATTGGGTCTTCGGGATTTAATTTTATTCCAAAATTATCATACACAACAATACAAGTAATTGCACCTTTATAATCGTGGTCATCGGGCAACCATTCCATATCCCAATACCATTTTCTTAAATCATATTCTTCAATGCTTTGCATTTTATCTACTGCATATCTATGATGAATAGGAACATCTGCTTCAAATGTTTCTTCCCATAATTTAGATACAGTATATTTTGCTCTATTGTCTGCAGGACTCCAAGTTACCTTTGTTAGTTTTTCACCATCCAAAGAAACTGCTTCATCAGAATAATTTACAGATAAATTATATTTAGGAGAACCACGTCTTAAAGAAAAGGCCGCAGAAGAATATTTTCTTTCATTATCTTTAATCCAAAAGTAAGGATTAAAGTCTTCATACCGGACTCTCTTTTCTCTTCTTTTTCCATTTTCATCTCTCCATCTTAAACCAATGAACTTTCTTTCATCCACATCACATATTATCATTCTAACCCCTCACATATGGAGCAATAATTAATCTTCTACTGCCTAGTATATCAGTTATTAGTATTGGGCTATCATCATTAAACCAAATGAACATTTCACTATCCTTTTTACAGAACTTTTCAAGCGGTGCAGTAAATTCAACTGTTGCACTTTCTCCTTCTGCATTAGTTAATAACACCCTTTCATCATACTCTTGAGTATTGGTTGAATCTTTAGAAGATATAACACAAGTATGAGTTTGTGTTATTGTTCTTTCTTCAGTATTATAATCTAATTTATAGATAGCACTACCAACAATACCTGCATTTTTAATTGCAGTAGATAAAAAGTTTGCATTTAAAGTTAATTTAGTATTGAATGTAACTTTACTAAATGAAGCCTTCGTATCTAATATGTTACAAGACATTAACTTTTCAACAATATCTAAATTAGTTTCTGAAATTCTTTGTGCTATCTTAGCGCGTTTTAATCCACAAATTAAATTTAAAGACCCTTGAGTAACATTAATATCTACATTTTCAACATCTTGACCTTTGAAGGTTTTTAGATATTTTAATAATACTTCTGCATCACATTTAAAGATTATATCTTCATTAACAGGTGTAATGTCTACTCTAACAATTGAAGCCATAGTATCACTACTACAAGAAATAAGCACTGAAGGAATGCCTTTACTAACAATAAAAGTTAAAGTATTATCAATACTACTTCTTTTGCTTCCGCCTGTATTTCCATATTTACCTTTTAAAGTGGCCGCACCAATACCTTCTATTAATTCATTCAAATTTATATTTATTATTAACATATATATTCCTCAAATTTTGAATTCTTTTAGTTCGGGTATTCCGTTCCAAATAATATTGGGGGCTTTACCTTCTCTAATAGTCCAAGTAGTACCCACTAAATTACCATTAGTGCGACTACCTATTAACTTTGCAAAATATTTTATTTCACCTTTTTCTTCACGACTGTAACATCTAATCTCTTGTTCTAGTTTACCACCCCAATCCTGCCAATTAGGAATAAATCCTACAACCGTATTATCCATGTATTGTTCTTTTTCGTGTGTAATATAAATTACATCACATTCTAAAGAATAAACTGATTCCATCATAAAGTTAAATGTCTTATTTCTTTCACCATATTGGAAAGGCATAATCTTTGTAACTTTTGTTGGGTCAGGATTAATTTTCAACATACAAGAATTAAAATATGTATCTACGCCATCAAACACAAATATAGGATTTTCTCCGTCTTGAATTTGTTGTCTAACCATATTAATAAACATCAATGAATCCTTTTCAGATTTATGAATATCAATGACGTTCTTTTTATTTCTTGTTATTGGGCAATAGACCTTAATCCTATCGGTTGCATCATGGTGTTCTTTCCATGTTGATTCGACTCCCCTATCCCAATCTAATACATAGATTGGTCTATTAGGAAAATCGAGAGATAAACCTGTTTTGCCCGTCTTAGGTTTTCCCCAAATACCTAATACTAACCTCGATGGTTTTTCTTTTCTCTTTAGAAAAGTTTTTGCATATTGAACATTCCATAGTTCCTGTTCTTTACCAAAATCTATTTCTTCAGCCTTTTCTATATTTTCTTTTGTTGTAGCATTGCCTTTTGTTTCAGTAGTCCAACTCATTATCATCACCTAATTTTAATACAATATCTTTATTATTCCAAACATTAACAATTCTTCTTAGTTCACTTTCACTAACCTTTATTCTTATTTCTTTACCTGATGGTAAATGCATTTTAACCCAATATAACCCGTTGTCTTCATTCAACCTCCAAGTTATAAATTCAATTTCATTTAATGGTAGAGCAAAACTACTACCGTGTATGATTCCATTTTCTATTTTAAACATAATAATCACTTTATTAATTTAGGGGCTTCTCACCCCATTTGGTGTGTTTATTCTCCAAGCACCACACTATGCCGAAGTAGGTAAAACGATAGAAACCTATTGGAGTCTAAAACCAATCTAAGTTTTCTTCTTCTGCAACAAACGGTTCGGCTACTACGCCTCTATTGTCTACTACAAATAGTCCACTCACATTAATCATTGCATCTGATGGTGTTCCATCTTCATTTCTGCCTTGAGAAGTTCTGCCTATAACTACTACGTTAGATAAAATACCAAAGTCTATTTCTAGATTTGACGGAATCCAACAAGTTGTTCCGGCCCATGAACCACCTTCATAATCAAAGTCTGAATTTAAATCAGTAATAACCATTCTTCTAGTATTGTTTTTATTCGGAACTGCATTGATATGCGACACAGAACCATCAGTAATAACAAACCTTTCAGCATATGGCTTATTCATACAATTACTATGATATAAATTCAAGTCCACCAATGATACTACATTGTCTGCACAATGGGTCATTAATGTATTTTGAACATCTATATCTTCACCCTCTACTTCAGTTAGACTTTCTAATGTTCCTGTCTGATAACCATAACACCTGTTAGGATTATTTCTATCCAATATAACATCAAACTCATATGTAGTAAATGTCTTTGGAATAAAGTCCTTGCTTGCATCTCCCTTATATGAGAAGTAATACAAACCTTCATTTTCACCATCAACAGTTCCAACAAACATAGCAGACATTCTATATTGTTCAACAGGTAAGGCATTACCATAATTATCATTTGGTTGATTACCGTATGCTACTACATGGTCTAAAGGAACAATATAATAATCTACATCAACCTCATGGTGATTGTTTGGTAGATTACTAATTATCTTAGACTGTTCTTCACCTTTATGCATTCTCTTGATTAAGAACGAACCATCGTCTTCAACAGTAATTGTTGCTACTTTACCTTCTTCATATGTTTGCTCGCTTGCAAGCCCCCATTCAGTTAGTATTCTTTGGTTTTGTTGTTCTGCGATGTTTCTTGCAATATCAACAGAAATAAACCAACCCTTCGCTTTCTTAATTAGAGAATTAGTTTGTTGGGCCGGACTTCTTAGGGAAGCCGCCGCACCACTAAACCATTGTCTAAATAAACTTAATGATAACATTGCATCATCATTCGCATCTAAATTATTCTTAGAACAAATTTCCAAATACTTTTCTTCTACTTGTTCAACGCTCATTTCCAAGACCTGTGCGGCCTTATTTATTTCCATACTTACTTTTTCATTCATTTTTTCTAACCCCCGTATTTTCACGGTGGAATCTAAAACCAAAATCTTCTAACGAAGTTTGCACATATATAAAATCTAATAAACTTGTTTGTTTCATTTTTCTTCACCTTTCTTAATATTATCCCAATGTTTCTGTTCATAGTATAATTCAATAATTCCCTCGACTGTTAAACATAAACCTGCTAACGCCCAAAAGAAATCTGAATCTATATTTGTAATACCAAATACATTCAACAAAGGAAATACAGTTAATAGCAACCCTGTTACGACTATCCATTCATAGCGCATTATTGCTTTCTTAAAATCGTGGCGGTCAATAACGCCATCATTATTAAAATCTAATATCTTCATATCACATCATCTGTCCTATCATCCATGAAGCCAATAATTTAGGAGTCATGTTTTTACTTCGCCATTCTGTTTCTCCTATTACTCTTAAATATTTAAATTTTTGAGCAGGAGGTAATTCTCTTTTGATTACTTCATCATGTAAAGAAATACAAATTGTTTTTACATCAACCGATTTGTATAACATATCGTGCATCTTAGATAAGGCCATATCAAAATTATTATCTAGAACGCAATCAAACAGTTCACTGTAAGGTTTGTTCATTTTTTCTATTTGTATATTTAGGGGAGTATCACTATGAATAGATGCTTGTAATTGCGTGATTCCCTTTCTAACATCACCATCCAATGTTCTAATAAACCTTCTCAATTCATCTTCATCCAATTTATCAGTAAGGTTTTCAGATGTGAGTATTCTTTCAAATACATAATATATTTGGTCTTCGGATAACCTTTCAAACCCATATATAGCACACCTTGATTGGATTGGATAATTAATCTTATGCCTATGATTAGAAGTAATAATGAACCTAACATTATCAGAATACCTCTCCATTAATCTTTTCAATGCATTTTGGGCATCTGTAGTCATTCCATCCATTTCATCTAATAATATAATTTTATGTGGTATATCACCAATTTTCATTGAAGAAGCAATATCTTTAATTTTAGTTCTAACGACTTCTAAACGTCTATCATCAGAAGCATTAATTTCAAAGAAATTATTTTCTTTGTTTTCTTCTAATATAAAATTAGCCAACGCATTTGCCGCCGCAGTTTTTCCAATACCCGCAGGGCCATATAACAATAAGTTAGGCATATTGTTTTTCCATGCTCTAGCATCTGATACAAATTTACTTTGACCCACTAAATCTATCAAACTTTGTGGTCTATATTTTTCTGTCCATAACATTTTTATTCCTCATATATAATCATTTAATGTGGTTGCTTTGGTTTTAATAGTGGTCTTTTTCTTAGGTTTTTTCTTTTCACCTAATTTCAGCAACCTCGATTCACTATTATTAATTTTAGTTTGCACATATTTTTTGAAATCTTCGTTTTCTACTAATTGTTCTAACAAATACAATTCATCTGATTTAAGACCTATTCTTTTACAAAGTGATGTTCTTTTATCATATTGTCTTCTGCTAGGTATTTGCACCTTTCTTGAATATGAGCCATCGTGTGAATATGCTAATAACTCATAAAAATAATCTTGACTCCATCTTCTTTTTACCTTAGCATCAAGATATGCTATTTTAGATGGATGAACATTTAATGCTAACCATGAAAGAAATTGCTCATCATAGGGCTTATTTAATTTAAGCCTTTCAGCAACAACTTCTCTATTTTTATTTTTAATGAAGTCATGTATTAAATCAAATATAGACATATTCGTATCAATAGGCGGTTCACTATTTTTAGTGTAATCTGAAAAAGTTTCATTTTGTGCCTTTAACAATCTGAATTTACATAATTTAGATATCTTCTTTGGAATATCTTTTTTATTAAAAGAAGTCATTACAACCTGCCCACGATAATTTATAATCGCATCATAAATTAAATCTGTGTTTGCTTTGTAATGTAGTTCTTCTATTAGTATGCCTCTATCCTGAGGAATACTAAAGATAAATTCTATGTCGTATTCATTTGCATATCTTTGTATAGGATTGTTTAGCAATTCTAGTGCTTCTTTTTTAGCCGCTAAACTATCTTTACAAACAATTATTATTGGTCTATTAATATTTAAATTTAACATTATCTAACGCCCATTATTTCTTTATAATCGCATTTACAACTAGGACAATCTACTTCAATAAAGAAGACTTTTGAGCCATTCGGTTCAACAGAAATATTTGTTGAATAAATGATGTGTCTAAAATTACATTCTTTACAACCATCTTCAATTGCCTTTTGCGTTTCATTTTCTAAAAAAATTAAATCTTCTTCATTAAGATTATCTGGTATCATATAACTCCCTTCAATTCCATAATTCGTTCTAATCCTTCTAATGTGTGTTGTTCTCCACCATCAATAAGTTTAACTATTTCTTTGAAAGAAACCCAAACTCCTTTACAGTCTGGCAAATCGGGAATTAATTCACATAACAACCAAAGGTTCACAATACTACTTATTGTTAATATTGGTCTTGGTCTACTACCATGTTCTTTTTCTTTGTATTTTGATTTGATAGAATGTTGCGCTAATGTTCTTTGGACACCCAAAAGAAAATCCTCACAACCTCTTATGTTTACTCGTATTCTAACTCTATATCCAATATTAGTATGTTGGCTTCTAGAAATATGCACTTCTGGTTTTGCTACTGATAGCAAGATTCCTTCTAATTGACTTTTATTAAACATTACTTTTCACAACCGTTGTTTCTATTAATTCTGCTTTAAATCTAAGTGCAGTACTTATGCCCTCTAGCATCCATTCTCCAATTTCTTCTATTTTATCTATAGATTCAGGGCCGAGTATAAATATTTGAAATTTATATCCTCTTTCTATATCATACGCTTTAGCAGTTTCATAATTAATACTTGTTAATCTTATTTCATAATCACCATCAATAAGGTCTAAACCGAATGATAAAATATCTATATCATCTTCTTCTATGTTAGGGCCATAAATAAGAATAGTTATTACCCCAACACTTTCATTATTCGCAAGTAATTCATTTAAAGAACGTTCATTCATTATTTTCCCTCAAATACTGTTTGTAATCTTTAGCCCATTCTCTATTACTTTCCCAATAACCATATTGATTACCTAAATCTCTATTAGGAGGCCAATGAGCCGCAGTTATTTTATCATCTCCTCTTTCAAGAGCATTATAGTCAGCCGCAGCAGCCGCACTTCTAACTATATCTTCAAGCCATTCAGCCACAAAATAAGCCAAATCGTGTGAAAGAGATAAATCGGTTTCATCTTTTATTATCTTTAAGAAATGAAAACGGGTCATACGCTTTCTACTGAACTTTGGTTTTTCAGGAACTATATATTCTCCTTTTTCGTCAAAATAGGGGGCATATTTTGCCTCCATTTTTTTGTATCTACCCCTTCTCTCGCCGCTAATGCTCTTAAAATAGGCCATCCCATTCACTACTTTTTCACAAACATAGCCCAAATCATCAATCATAGTCATATTGCCTTCTTGTATCATATTACATCATCTCCTTAACTGTATCGAGAGTATCACTTTCTGATGCAGATTTATCGGGTCTTAGTTTCATACATCTTGGAAAGCGTAATCCGATATTACCTTCACTATCGTTAGTGATAAAATCACAAGATACTTCAATAACTATTCTAGGCAAGAATGAATATGTTTCTGATTTAGCATCATAAGACTCTATTATTTTTCTAAGTTCAGAAGTTAAATAAGATAAATCAGAATCAGAAAAACCTGTTCCGACCGAACCAACATTTACATAATCAGAATTATCCTTAACAGATATACCAAAAGTACCAAAGACATTTGCTCTTTTACCTTCACCATATTTAGCAGAAGTAATTGTTACATCTAATGATACTCTAGGTGGTTTATACTTTAACCACGCTTTACTTCTTTTTGAAGGTTCATATCTAGCGTTAGCATCTTTAATCATAATACCTTCAAATCCTTCATTAATAGCAATATTGTATGCCGCTTCAATAGAAGTATCTTGGAAAATCATTGCTTGATATTTTTCAGGTATAACCGTATTGAGAACTTCTATTCTATCAGATAAATTTCTATGAAGTAATGATACTCCATCAGATGAAAGTATATCAAACACTGCTAGTTTTACAGGGCATTCTTGAACTGCCTCTTGAACGTTCTTTTTATGAACTCTTTTAGCCATTAACTTATGTTCAGCAGGAGAACCATCTTCATTTACAGGATATATTTCAGTATCAATAATAAAATTCTTATCCCATTTAGATACTATATCAACAATATCGGGGAATTTTTCTGTTACCAATACACCTTTTCTATTGAAGATTAAAACAGAAGTAGAGTTTGTTTGTGTTATCCACGATTTATGAATCTGATATCTATTACCGTCATACTTAATATCAATAATAGACTTCTTATGTTTTTCTTGACCTTTACGTGCTTTTGCTAACATTGGTTTTACAAAACTCCCATGCGTTAAATCTGTTGGCGGCACATTATTAGTCATTAAATACTCACATATTTTTGGTGTAGTATTGAAATACGACCACCACTTAATTTCTGAATATTTTTTATCAAAATGATGTGCTACCGCCTTTTTCGGAACATTATCATTTACTCCATTTCTAGGTGTTCTCAACCAATATCTAATAAACCACTTCTTTTCTCTTGCACTGAGATTAGAGAAAATTTCTGAAAACGTATTAAATGCATTATTGTTTATACTACTACAATTCATATTGAAAAACGATATGATTTGTCTTAAACTATAATCTGAATCTTGTTCATTACTTTCATCAATTTCATAAACTGCTTCACCTATATCTCCCCACATTTTAATATAAGTATCTAATTCGTCTTCAAATATTCCAAATGCTTTTGATATCCAAACCTTCGCTCTTTTATTACCTATATTATTAACAGGATAATCCATACATAATAGTTTTAATAAATCAACCTTATCTAAATTATTCATGGCCCTTGAAATATGCACCGTATTATTTGTTGGAGTATTTTGTTCTAATACTTCACATAACCTAGCAAATTGACTAAACCCCATCGTTATCTCCCCTAAATAATAAAACATTTGTTATTGCCGCATTTACATTATTTGTTGTTATCTTTCTATCTCCTGAAGATTCAAATGCTAACACTATTTCTTCACATAAATTTTCTAAAACACTTTCCATAACTTCGGACATCTTAATATATACATCGGGAGATATATAAGTATTAACTGCCGCCTTTTCTTTTAATTTAATTTTCATCAGATTTTTGCTCATCTTCATTTACATCACCTATTGTTTTTTGTAAGGCTCTCAATAATAGCCTTGCCTCTTTCATATTACACCTTAACCCCTTTCGGGTTGGGTTATTATTATTATACCATCTTAAATCTATTATATCAATATTCCAATATCTTCCACTTCTAACTAGAAGTTCATCAGATTCATTTCTTGCGATTCTTGCAATAATTTTTTCATTATCCATTATTTTCCATCCATTCTTTTAAATTAGACAAAGTATAGAAATACATAGGTGGTTCTAATACATCTACTCTATTGGCTATCCATATAGCCCCACCTAAACTACTAACTTGTACTATTTCCCAAGTACCATATGTTGTTTGATATACTTCTTTAGTATTAACCTTTGGCACTAAACCATACATTCTAGTTAATTCAGAAGAAACATCTTCCATATTATCAGAAATATATTTAATGATATGTGCTCTTTGAATCGGTATTTTAGCATCTACTGTTATTTCTAATTTACCTTCAAAAGAACAGGCCAAACAACCATTGCCCTTTTTACCTTCTTCTCTTGCACAAACAGGGCAAGGGATTTCTGCAGGTAATGGGGCAGGAAATAATACATTTAGCGGTTTATCCATTAACACTCCTTACCTGTCCATAACTTATATTGAATAGTATAATCAATAGTAATATCATAATCAAAGTCAGACACATACATATTAACTAATCCTATGTCTGGCGCAAATCCTGAACTAAATGTAACAATACTCGTATCAGTAAATATATAATTTACCGTTTCATTTGATGTTGAATTGACGGGAATTGATACTGTGTAATTAACAGTATGCTCTTGATATAATTCACCACTTACGTCAAATGTAAGATTATTAAATATAACACTGTTGTTCACTACTTCAAAACTTAAATGAGTAGCAGTGTAGTCATAACTAACTAACTCCAACCATTTACTAGAATTACCTAATTCAATTGGATTATACGTTTCATTTTCTAAAATAATTATTTGGCCCGTTTCAGTTATAACTTCGGGGTCATTACAATCATTAAATATATCTGTGGGTGATGGTATGCTTTCAGTGCATCCGGCCATCATACTAACTGCAATTAATAATACTAAAATTCTTTTATTCATTCAATCTACTCCTTTTCTAATTCAGATATATGTGTTCCATCACCTTGTACTTCGCCCAAAGCATCTAACATGGTTGAATACATATCTGATAATTCTTCATCGTCTAATTTTCTTGGGTCTTCTGTAAATAATTTATTATATAACTCATAAAAATCATCATCAAATAATAATGTTGAAAACGACATTACAGGCCCAAATGCAAATCCTGATGTATTACAGAATAAGACAAAAACACGGTTTCCATATGAGTCATCACTTACTAAAACTCTCCAACCCATATTATTCACCTTGATAAACTAATGTATAATCTTCTACTCTATGAACCATATAGAAACTATCCATCGCGGGGTCGTCTTCAAACTTTGCCTTAAAGTATTCGTAATTACCTATCACTACTGCCTCTTTCATTCTATGTCGCCAAATTCTAGCGGTTTTTACATCTGTTGATGAAAAATATGCTTTACCAAAAGGATGGGTATGAATCCAACACTTTAACGGAAATTTAATTTTAACGGCAGATTCATATAAAACATCTTCTTGACCGTCAAACGATACAAAACTAGGACTACCCACAGTAATAAATAGACTATCATTTGCATCTATCAATACCTGAATTTCTCTAGCCTTATCAAAGGCAAAGTGCGACATTTCAAATATTGTATCATAAAACACATATTCACTTATACTCCCCTCTCTATAATCTGTAAATGCTTTTCCTATTATGTCTTTCCAATTTTCTTTATCTACTACTAAATCATCAAACATTAAATCATCCCCAACTAATAAAACCTGTATATGTAAGGTATGTAGTGCAAGCAACAACCATACCCAAAACAATCATAATCTTTGTTCTATCAATACTTTTATCTCCTGAAGAAGTTTCTACAATAGATTCTTCTTCATTTGATTGTTCTGTTATTTCTTCAACAACAATTTCTTCATCATTAAAATCACCAAATGGGGCTTTATACATATGCCTCCACTTGGCCCTCACTGACTTTACACTTCTATTTTCAAACCCTGCTTCAATTAAAGAAGCAGATGTTTCTTCAATAGTTAAGCCGTTCTTTGCGGCTACATTCATTATTTCTACTTGTTCGTCTGTCCAATTAACCATTTTATCACCTATACGTTAATAATTATTTTATCCTGTACTTCTTCACCATTGAACCACCTATGAATCCACTGTGAAGCAATACCTGCAATTGCTATATTAGTAAACTGTAAATCAGCAGGATTTCTGCTAATATTATAATCTTCGCTTTGGCATGAAAATGAACCGTCTGGCCCACTATTAAATACATCAGAATATTTTGAGTCTGCTAAATAACTAATTAGCGCACCATTTCTACCTTGTGCTCTTAAGTCCAACCATTTATTTTTACAGTCTTCACCAAAACCTTCACGATATAATAACCTTCTAACATCTAAATTATCAGCACAACAGATTACTAAATCATAACCCTCTAATTGTTCCTTAACTAGAATTTTAAAGGGATGTTTTAAGTGTGCGGAACTTTGCATCACTTTCAGATTGCCCACATCAGAATCATTATAATTTTGATATGTTAAATTCTTTTTTTCTACCTTATCGGGGTCGCTCGCCGTTATATAATACATACCTGATTTATTCAGAAATTGCACTAAAAAACTCCCGATACCACCAACACCTATTATCAATATTTTCCGCATTCACAATCATCTCCTTTACAACCTCTAATACCTGTTAGTAAAGAAAGTAAATAATTTATATCATAATCTGGATATTTTTCCAAATCTTCACTTTCTATTGCTATTTTCATTATTTCATCATCAATTTCTTTATCCATATCTTACACCTGCTATAAATTCATTTATATTCAAATCTTTTAGTTTATTTTTATTAACATTAAAAATATTAAAAAATGTTTTACTGTGTGTTCTCAATGTTACAGTTGAACAATTAAACACATTTGCAATTTCTCCTTGAGTAAATTCTGATTTGGAAGTTTTAGTTCTAAGAAGACAAAGCATCCAAATGCACACCGCCATATGTGAAGGAATAAACGTAATATTTCTTTCTTCTAAATAGCGGCTAATATACAAAACCAATTCTTTACATTCCATTAAGAATACCTGTTGTTCTTTTCTACCCTTTATTTTTCTAGGGTATGTAACAAACAATTTAGAAACGCCAGATTCTACCCAAGAGGTCAAATTTTCTTGATGTAAAATTTGAGGTTTTTCCATAATCGAGGCAATTTTTCTTGCACATTTAGAAACATTATACGGGTTCACTTCATTATTTTTTGAAAGAGTCTTTACAGAAACGGGTATTCCCATCTCTCTTAATGCACATATTACAATAGCCACTGCCCTAACTCTAATCGTAAAAGCCGTGATTTTTTTATCAGCAAAGATTTTTTTGTACAAATATTCCACTCTATCCTGTAAAGAATGATTAGGCAAATACGGTGAAAGCACCATATTACATTCAATCATACCCGTTGGTAAAATCGTTGATTCTTTACCCGTACTATGAAATTTCTCAGTTCTTTTTAACCTTCTAGTTAATTTATCGGTGGAATCACCAACAAGAGAACCGAGTTTTTTATCTATGTTTCTCTCAGTATTGAATGAAGGTCTTTCTTCAAAGATTTGAGATACAATAACATATCCACAATCATTACAGAAATATTCTCCAATACCAATGTCGAATTTACTATTATTTGATTTACAATTATCACACTTCATCTTCTTCTCCATCTGTATGTTTTTCTACGAAAAACCTTTCAAAGATATCCCAATCAAAATGACTTGGTTTGATTATATCTAAATTATTCAATACCTTGCTAGGTATATATTTCTTAATTGTATAAACTCTATCTAACATCAGTTTATCATTTAATAGTGCTAATGCTCTAGCGGCGAATTGGTCGCCTGTGCTAGAATTAGTATGAATATTATCAATGCAGATTGGGCCTCTAAAATCACCATCTAATACTTGTGTGCTAAAACCTAATTCACCTATCTTAGAAGTATCTAATACCCGCTCTCTTTGTTCTTCATCCATTAGAGATTTTCTAATAAAAACATAAGTGCTAACCTTTTGAATATTTGACCTTCGTTTATTTTCTTTATTTTCGTGAATAACCCAATCACATATTTTGCCTCTAACTAACATAATTGTATTTTTGGAGTTCTCTAGAATTTTTATTCTATCAGGATATTTTACAGTCAAAGATTGCATTAATTCTTTAGCCCTGTTCTCCACAATATCTTGAGTTCTATTTTGCTTTAGAAAATTTATCATTAGTTTAAGTTGAGAATCTGTCGGTTCTTCACCCATTAAATTAATCCATAGTTTACGGGGAGAAATATATCTCCATCTTTTTGACCTTCTTTTATTATGATGAAAAGTATTTACAAAAGTATCTAAATCATCTAATTTAATTTTAGCCCATACACCATCTGATATTTCCATTGCGGCAGTATCATGGTCTATAAGATTAACATTCAATCTAACATTAATTTTATTTCTATATTTACTATCCATGAAATGAAACGGTGCTCTATTCTCTAACACATAATTTACATTTTCTGGTCTATTTAATAATTTAAAGGCATATGCAGTTAATTCTTCAACTGAATCAACATACAGTGATTTATATAATATCCTTGATAGAGTATTCATAAGATTTTTCTTAGTTATTCTATGCCCTAATAATATATAAAATGGCTTCTTTCTTTCTAAGATTAGAATCATTTTATTTTCATGTTCTTCTACATTATTAAGACTAGTATCTTTTAAACCCACATTAATTCTTAACACATATTTAATATTATCATATGCGTGTCTTGAATGATATATTCCTAAACACTTACCTGCACAAATTGATATATTTTTAATAACAGGGTCATCTTTATCTCCATGAATACGCTCTAATGTTTCTGAAAAGTTATTAACATAAGGTCTTTCTCTTCTCATATGATATAATCTTTTATTTGCAGTAAGCACAAAAGAAGCAAATTGTTTTGTTTTTAAATCAGATGCTTGAGGAATTTGTACCCTACATAAATATGTAAATTCTTCATCATTCACCTTTACAACTCCATACATCTTCTAATAAATTATTTTCATGTAAAAAAGCAATAATTTGAACCTGCTTCAGCCTTTCAAAGTTTTTCCAAGAAATAACTCTCTTATTAACTTTAGGCCTTCTATATTTAGGCTTAGTTCCTTTCATACCCTGTTTAGTACCAAATAATTCATTCTTTCTTAGATATGCTTTATACAATAATATAATTTCACTTTTGTTCATTTTATTAAAATTTTCAATCATTTAAATCAACCTCTATTAATTCAATATCTTTTACATTTCTAAGGAACAACCTTTTCAATGTGGATAAAGTTATAAATTTAAGTTCCATTCTCTTAAAAGAAGGATTATAAAAATACTTCCAATAGATATAACTATTCTTAAATTTAGTAGCCTGTGTTTTATTCTTAGCACTGACCTTTTCTATTTTTCTAGACATTTCTATTAATTGTTCTTCAGTAAAATCTGCATAAAATGTATCTAATTTTTCGACAAAGGTCGGTGTTTGAATTAACCAATAATAATGTTTATTGTTTTCTTTCATAACCTTTTGTTCATCTACAGAATACATTTTAACTTCTGCATCACATTTACTACAAATCATTCTTCCAAAATCTATTTTCATTTCCGTGTTTCCACATTTACATTTCCAATTCATCTTTATTCACCTTTTTATACATCTCCCAATCATACATATCTTGTATCATTGCGAGAAACTTTTTATCATCATACGCCTCTTTGTTCATAAAACGATGAGAAAACCAATAATGCCTAACCATTAATATAAATTGCAATTGATGATTACTATTTCTAGGCGTTATTGGGGAAGCCCTATGATGACTTGCTTCATTTTTAATTGCTTTATTGAATAAACTATCAAACATATTCTCTACAACATTTTTTGATTTCATCCAAAAAGGATTATAAGTAATATACTTACTATCCTCATAAACCTCATCATCGAAAGATAATAATAAAGAACGTATAGGTTCTTTAATTACCTCTAAATGACGTGATTTAATACTTCTAAGTGTTTTAAATCTCACAAGCACCACCCGCACAGGCAGGGTCATTGCCGAAATCACTATTATCATCATCTTCTTTTATTTGACTTAAATCTATTTCTTGCAAAAATTGAAATAAATCATCATATTCTTTCTTAGTGATTGCCTCAAATGGGGCTTGTGGATAATAAGCATTTTCAGGATAACAAGAAAGACCATTATAGAAATAACGATTTTTCCACATCCATTCTCCTACTTCATCCCACGTATTATCCTTAACATAAATAGTTGCAGAAACATTATGTGAGTTTTGTCCATCAGAATGACCCGGATTTACCCAATGAATATTTGCTTTCTTAACTCTTTCTAAGAAATCAAAAGCAGTTTCATTACCAATAGTAATTGCATTAGATGGTGATTTAATAGGAACAGAAATAACTGCTGATGTATTAACTTCCATCATATCGTCTTCAATTAACGCAGGGAAATGAGAATCAAGATATTCATAGATAGGCTCATTCTTATTCACCCTAATTCTTCTAACATAATATTCTGAATGCCAAGCATGAATACCACTTGATGTGCCTAAAACAATTGATGCAGTTCCACTAGGCTTAATACAAGTTAATCTTGATGCTTGATTAATACCGATTATGTCGGCTACTCTAGCATTTTCAGCCTTGCCTTTGTAAACTGCACCTGTAATATCTAAATTCATTATACTATTTGAAGCAATACCTGTTAAAGATACACCTAACAATGCGTCTTTTTCTGTGGTTTCTCTCCAAACATCTCTTAAATAATGAAAATCAGTATAAGATGCTTGTAAAGTTCCTAAAAACGTGGCCGCCTTTACTCTATTTTCAAAATCTTCTTGGTTTTCTACCGTTGAAGCATTTAATTCGGTCAAATTACAGAACTGATAGGGTCTAAGTGCTATTTCGCAACAAGGATTTGTTCCCCAATCTTTATCATTACTGAAATAAATACCGGGTTCTCCCGCTTTACCCATTTCAATTCTATCCCATAATTTATCAAAAATATCTTTTGTTATCTTATGTCTAAGAATAACTGCTGAGTTGTTTGCTCTACTACGTTGTGGTTCTTCTAGCCAGAATTTACCCGCTTTACAGTTTATCATATCATCATCATCTAAACTGAAAAGAGATATTAATGCGGCTCTACGAATACCACCTGCTAATACTGCATCAGCAATATGGCACATAATATCATGTGCTTCTATTGGTTCAAGTTTTTCTCCATCTTCTTTTTGTTGAAGAATACCCTCAATAATAACTAAACATTTTCTTAATGGTTGAGGGCCGGGGGCTTTTCCACCGCTAGTTTTCAGTAATGCACCTTTTGGTCTAATATCATCATAAATAAATCTAGGTGTTTGTGTTAATTCACCTGTATATGACCTAAACAATTCTTTAATTGCATCAGCCCATCCCATTATTGAATCTTCAATAACTATTTTTCTTGTTCTACTTGGATTAGGTTTTCTAATCTCCGGTAAATTCTTTACATGATGTTTTTGAACAGAATAACCAACTCCTGTTCCGCCTAATAATAAAAACATTGCTTCGTGAAAACAAGCAATATCATCTACAGGCATATAAGCACAGTTATACATTCTATTTGGTGATATCTCTACAGGCTTACCTGCAAATTGCATTGAGCGCATTGAAGGTAATATTAACTTAGGAATAACATAATCAAAATAAACGCTTTCGATTTCGTTTATGAACTCAGGGCCACAATCTGCAAATTTCTTTTTGTGCATTTCCATGTTTCTGATACATACTTCTTCCCATGTTTCTTTTCTTTTTTCTTCTGGCTTCCACTTTGCATATTTCATATATACTGTAATATCCGATAATATCTTACTACTTAAATTCATTTCAACACCTTAACTGTTTTCTTAATGGAAGTTCAACAAAATTTGAAAAAGAATGCTTCCATTCGCCATTCTTTCTAACTGTCCATTCTTTTTCTACCTCAATTTCCCAATCGGGTAAAGTATCGAATGCCTTTCTACCAAGTTTTTTACATAAATCATCAAAATCTTCGTAGATTTCTCCTTTATATTTGAATACTAATTCACCCTCACAAGTAATTACTGCTTTTTTACTAACTGCTATTACAAATCCTGTAGGATAAAAGTCGGCTCTCGTAGCCGCTAATTTTCCCCACGTTAAATGTGAGCCATTATAAATCCAACCAAAGGCTTCTAAATATTTTTTAATCAATTCTTCTCGTATAAAATTAACTTCATCCATGTTTAATTCCCCCATTTTAGGGGAGTAGATAGTGGGGCTACTACCTACCCCCCGTATATAGAAAATTCAATTTCCGCCAACAATAGCAGGGATTAGTTCAACGTCTTCCACGCTATCCCAATTAACATCTGCTACTTCTTGTCTAGAAATCAAATCACCATCAATTAATACCCAATGGGTTGGATGGTCGTTAATTTGTTCAATAACCTCACTATGAGTCAATTCAAGTTCCGTATGTCCGGTTTCATTTATTATTGTTAATTTCATAAATTACACTTCCGAGTATTTTTTCCAACGATATCACGTTTATTATTGTTGTGTTCGCCCCTCAACTAAACGTAGAGATAATGCATTAATTGTCGCTTCATATTGAGCAAGCATAGCATTTTGTTTCTGCAATGTTGCTATCAATTGTCCGTGAGCATCTGCAAATTTGGATAACTCTCCATTCTTTTCTTCTAACATATTAGTTAAATTTTCAATTTCTTTTCGCAATTCATCTTTTGTTTTTTTCTTTTCATCCATCATATCACCGATTTTATTTCATTTATCAATCTACTAGCATCTCTCTTAGATAGATTATCTACATCACCTTCATACCCCAATCTGCGTAAATAACTAATCTGTTTGCTAGATGCTCTTTCTAATTCAATACCTAATTTTTGCATTTCTTCTTCAGAAGCAACAATTTTGTATAATGTATTTAATTGTGCTTCAGATAATTCTTTAGCCGCAACCATTCTTCTTTTCATATCAGATAAGAAGTTTTTCTCCCATGCACTAAAAGCATTATCTGAAGGATTAAAGGGAGAAATATCATAATATTCACAAGCCTGAATAAATTCTGGCTCATCCATATCTTCTCTAACTTGTTTAGAAACTTCTATTCTCGCTATTCTTTCTGCAACCTTTTTATCATGTTCTTCTAAATACTTCTTTCGTCTTTCAACAAAATCTTCTTCTGCTCTAATTTTTGCTTTAGCATTTTCAATAGTAGTAAAGAAATAAACTAAATCATTCATTAAAGATTCATTCGGAAAACCATTAGTATTAATTTGGGCCTTTTTATTATCGGGATGATTCCATCTCCAAACAATAGAAGCCATCCTATAATCCTCTTGAGGATATGTTCCCGAAGCCCTTTTTCTAATTCTAGTTCTAGGTCTATGCATTCTTAATTCTGAATCATAATACGTTCCACTTTCAAGAACATTAACTCTCAAATCATAATCCTTTACTGCATCAAACATTTTAGTAAATCCTTCACCATTAATATTCCACCAAGCATCTTTCTTCAAAGACTTAACTCTAACAGTAATCCATTCATCAATCATATCATCTGTAATATATTTCTCAGATAATCCTGTTTCTTCTTTAATTGCTCTTAAAATTAGATAAGAATTAATGTGGTCAGAACCCACGCATTCTCTAACATCATTTTCAGTATTATGGATTTCAAAATGATATACAATGTTATGTCCACATAAACATTTATCAGGATGATTTTTAGCCCATTCGGGTCTTCTATCTCCTACTTGTTCCCACCAAACATTACCTGTTGCTATCCATTCATGTTTAGCATCATCATAATTATCTGCTACTGATAACTCAGTCATTCTTTCTTTTAATTTTCTATCCCAACGACCATTACCTAAACTTCTAGTAAAAGTAAATTCTTCAGTCATCTCATCACCACCCATTTACAACAAGTATCGGAATTAGGAGTTTCTACTCTAAGATTAAGTGATTTACCACATACAGTACAACTCTTCATTCTTCCTCACCTAACATAAGATACGCTAATTGATAAACGGTATCATGGTTATCTTCTGATATTTCTTTATCTAAAATATCCAAAAGGATAGTCTTATCTTCTTCGCTTACTTTATTCGCTACTGCTTTTAATAATTTTATATTTAACATATTTATTCCTCTTCCTCTTTATTTTTCTTGCAAACCCTACAATATTCTTCACCCGATATTTGTGGGTGAGTTGGGTCTTTACATTCTCTAGGCATTTAATCCATCCTCTCAAACATTCTTTGTTCAGATAAATGAGATGTTAATAATTCATCTATCTTATCAAATATAGGTTCTGAACAACCTGCAATTGTTTTTCTGTGTAGACTCAACCATATTTGGTAGTTTCTATTAATTACAACTTTAGGTAAATCATTTTCATCCATTGTAATCATCAATGGCGGTAGTTCTTCATCATCTATTAATTTAAATTGAACTTCTTTCTTAACTGTATCTTGCATTATTATCTCTCCTGAAATTTATAAGTTACGTTTCTATACTTTCCACCATATGTTTTTTGTAGTTCAGTTTTAATAACATCTCTATTTAATAACATCTTTGTTAATAAATCAGAATTTCTAGGAACTCTTTGACGTTTTGTTTCTTTCATATATTGTTTACAAACTCCATTAAAGTAGTTCCTATACTGTTCGCGGTCTAGTGTTTGTCCTCTTAGTGTTTCTGCTCTTTCAATCGCAATTTCTCTTATTGTTTCCCAATCTATTTTCATAATTATTCCTCTTTCTTTAGTCCTTCAAACCATTTCTCTATAGTACATTCGCATTCTATTGGCACAAATTCAGCCAATGATATTTGTTTCATTATTATTCCTTTTTCGCATTTTTCGCACATTCTTATCTCTCCTAAATCGTTCTGTTAATTTTAGTCTATACCAATCATCCGGCCACCATTCTGGCGAATTAGTTTTCCATGTAGCAAAATGCCACTTATCGTGTAAATAATACATACGATATTTGTCTACTACTGTAGCACAATTAAATTCGGGATATCTTCTGCAAAACATATCATCTGATATAGCAACTGCAAATTCTGTTAATCCTATATCGGGTAATGAATCAGCACAATATGATAAATGGTCTTCATAATCTTTAAGAGTATTTTCGACTTTATGCGTTTTACCATATCTAGTAGTATATTCTTTGCACAATTCTTCAGCGTGAGTTATTAACCAATAAAAATTATCTTTAGATTTTCTTGCCCAAATAGTACAAGGATGATTTAACATCACAGGTTTATATGGTGAATCAAAACCATAATAGTCTAAAATAGTAGAAAGCATTTGCATACTTTCAATAGCCATTTTAACTACATGGCGGTCGCACATCATTTGAGCACTTTCTCTTGGACAATTACTTAATGCAAATATATTCATATCAAACCGACCCGTTAATATCTCTATCTTTCAAAGAATCCATTTCTTGTTCCTGCTTTAGTCTATCTTTCATTTCATGTAAATTATGTAATGCTTCTTTCTTTCTAAACTTAGCAGACTCAACAACCATTTCTTCACTAATAATAAACCAATCAGGAATTTGTTTATAATCAATTCTATAAACTGCACCCTTTGAAATAGAAACAACCTTGTTTTCTTTTGTTTTTATTGTATAGAAATCATCAGCCGAATTAACATTTAAAAACATTCTTTCGCCTTCAACATTTCCACTTTCAATCCTTCCATCAATATCAAACCAATAGAACAATTCCATCATACATCTGTTTTCTTTTTTCCAACTTTTCATATTTATATCTCCTTAATAGGGGAATGTAATTAGGGGAAAAGGAACTTAGTGCCGAGAAACACATTATCTATATGAGAAGCCAAGTTCATTCCTTTTTATTCAGAAAACCCCGAACTTTTAATTTTAGAGAGTTAGGTCTTTTTAATCAACCTTGTGTAATGAATAACTTGGGTTACCAGCCCATTTACTTTTTTTAACTCCACAACTCTAATTGAATAGTAAATGAATATCTTTTGGGAAGGAATAGGTACACGACTCCCTTGTTACTAGGAGGTAACTACGCAATAACGAAGCACAAACAGAAGAATTATTTATTCCTTTTTAATCGCAACAAACCCATTTAAAGTTCACAACTATTCTAACTTTTCTAATCTTTTTTGTAATCTTACAACCTTTTTATTTAAACTATAAAATGATTTTTTCTCATCAGCAATCAAAGAAACTTCATTAATTTTAGAATCTTGCTGACTTAATCTAATCTCCATTAATTTCATACGTTCGTTTATATCAAATAGAGTTTGATTAATTTGTTCTATAGATTGAATCAAATTAGGTAATTTATTAGTTCTAATATCATCTAATTCATCAATTCTATCTTGATTTCTCATTGAAACTGCATGAACATTACGTGAACTATTTACTCCGCAATCATCACAATATATTCTATTACTTTTAATGCTTTTTGTATAAAATGGTTTTTCACATCTATAACCATCACTTTTTACTTTTGTACAATATTTATATGGCATTATTTCCACCTTTTTCTATATTTTTGTATTCTTTTAATTTCATCCCAAACTGTTCTGTTAAGGTATGAGTCCTTCCATAATCTATGCTGATGTGGCGGTATATAGTCTTTCATTTTAATTCGCTTGTCTTTTAATTTTAATAATTCTTCTAACATTTGTATCACCTTTGAATTGGTTGCGAGAGGGAGATTTGAACTCCCGAAGCACTACGCACAGAATCTTAAGTCCTGCCCCTTTAACCAAACTTGGGTATCTCGCATTTAAAAATTGAATAGAGAAGAATAAGAGGGCCAACCCTTTGTTAATTTATATGCAAAGCGTTTATTCTTTTTAATCTAACAAACTCTACTCAATATAAACATTAGAAACACCAATTACGCATACGGTTGCAATGGAACGGGCTCTCATGGAAATTTACCGTATTCTCCCGTCTAATGTTTTTGAGTGTAATAATGAGTAGAGAAGAAAAAGAGGAAATAAGAAGTAAAGGATGTGTAAACCCCTTTGTTAATAGTTAATACAACTTTATTCTTTTTAATTTAACAAACTCTACTCAATTTATGTGAGGGCTGGAATAAGACATGAAACTTTTTCCCTCACCAATGAGTGTAATTAATCTTGCATTTTAATATACAAGAGAATAAGATAGCCAATTAAATCTTGAACAATATCAATGTCTTGTTCAATACTATCATTTCCGTGAACTAGACGATTTAACTTATCATCTATTCTAACACGTATTTGTTCATTTTGGTCTACCTTAGAAAATATTCTAATTGGAGTAAATACGGAATCTCCGTATTGCTCATTTTTAGTAAGCAAAAGATTTTCTATATCTTTTATCGCAATTTTAATTTTGTCTGCAGTTGTCTTTTCTTTTGTTTTAGACATAATCTTCAATCCTGTTAAAAAACCGTTTCTATGAAAGAGAATAACGAAAAATGAGAAAGTCATAAAATTCTTTCCACATTCCACCAATAAGAATAATGATTTTGCTCAGATATTCAGCATATCTAATAATGTTTTATTTAGATATACTCTCGATTCTCGTTTCTCATTATTCTCGCCCCCCTTAGGGGATGGATGGATGGATGGATGGATATAGAGAGAGAGGGAGTATAATAATGATAATAATAGAATTATAATATAAAATATATACATATTGTATATATCTACCCATTTTCTTACCACTTCTCGATTCTCACCTAACGAGAATGTTGGAATGTGGCCAAAATATATTCAGATATGTTAGCATTAGTTTTTACTTATCATATCATATAGGATATGGATAAGCATAAAGATATAACATAAGACATATGAATATCATATTAGATGCATCTTATTGCTATAAAATAAACTATGCTAATACAGTATGTAAATTATTACACCATGCACATGATTGTAGTTAAGATGTGCTTTGGTAAAATATACATTATTTGCTTGATTGTAGCAAATACTGAGTTATTCACAGGGAGGACTGTGAGTATATAAGGGGGGTGGACACCGTGCGATTTCGCCCGAATAAAATAAGTTTATTCACACCATATGGTCATATTACGCTTTGTTTGACCCTAAAATAAAATAAGTTGGAGGCTGAGGCCCAAATAATTAAATTTGAACCTCAACCCCCGTTATGCCGACTATTAGAGGCGAAGAAGAAGATTACTCCTCTTCTCCATAATCAGCATCTACACAATCAGATAGACCGGATAGAGTTCCATCCCATGCACCTGACTTAAATAGACTGTTTGCGTGTTTTCTAATAGTCTTTGTTAGACTACTTGCATAATCCGATGCATCAACATAAGTTGATACTGTGGATTTACCATGCTTTCGTAGCAATGGTTGTGTATATGTTTCTGTTGAATGCCAGAAATCAATAGCAGCCCTTTCTACTTCATCACAAGCAGAATCAACAACTGCTCTTGCTGAAGCAGGCAAAATACCTTGATTACCTCTCTTAGCCCAAAAACCCGGATAAGGCTTTAACATATTCTTTACAGATACTTCAAGACTATCTCTTGTTTCAGGGTTTGCATCACCCGCATTACATAACATTCGTGCCAAATTACTTACATCAGCCGGAATTGCCTGTACTTCGGCATCTCCATCTAACATTGCATTTACTTTCAATTTCAAACTATCCCATTCGATTTGTTCCATTTTTAATCACCTGTGTTCTTTTTCGCCACAGTCGGCAATACATTCCCTTGAATGTTCATATATAAGGGGTATGCAAACAAAGCGCATACCATATGGTTGTGCTCTTTTTTTCAATGAGTATGATATTCAAAAGGAAAAAATAGGCGTTTTTCTTTCTGTAAAGGTGGTGTTATTTTTGCACCTGCGTTATATCCGGTAGCGACATTATCATCTCCTGCGCTGGACACCTACACCATGTTTAACATGACCTTATTTTAATTTTAATAAATTAATACAACCATATGGTGTTTATCATTCGTCATCATCTCTATTTTGGCGGGTGTGTACTATAATTCGTACCATATGGTACTGTTAGGTTCATTCGTCATCATCTCCAAATATGGCGTAGGGAACTTTTTAACAGTTTAATTCTTACAACCATATGATTGTTGCTTTGCGTATAAATCAGAAGGTGAGGGGGGCGAACCCCCTCATTCTTCTTCATCAACCCCCATTTCTGGCGGTGCTACGAATTGACGGGTATATACCCCATCAACGAGAGATGCCGTATATCCGGTTTCTCCCTTAATTCGTGCGGAAAATTGCGCTTTGGGCATATCTGCATATTTAGCCAATTGTGAGGCTACCCAATCTTCTTTAGTCATGCAATCAACCACGAATGCCGCATTATCGCCGCGTTTTCCATTTGTTAGGTAATCCGAACAAATATCATAAAGTGCGCCCAATGTGCTCTCCAAATCCTCATTATTGCGGATTTGCTCACAAAATGCCTGTTCTGCATCATCTAAGATGGTCGGCTTGCCTCTTTGGCTTGAGAGAGGCAAATTATCTGCATCAACCCCCAAAATCTTGAAATCGGTTCTAACCGAAGTCCAAATTGATTGCCTTAAGGCCATATCTCCGCTGCCTGCATTCATCTTGGCTAAAATTGTTGGTTTAGCCTCAATTAGTGCTTCCGGCACTTCTTCGCTTTCTTCATACCAAACGGTAATCTCATCTATTCTTCTGTTCCAAGTATCGTCATTTATCTCAACCATATTTCTCTCTCCTGTAAAGGTGAGAATAAGGGCATTTGCCCCCCTCAATATACTAACCATAATGTGAGTATATAGGGTAGTATTTTCACAAAGTAATACTACCATATGGTTCTATGTTTAGGTTCATTCATCGTCATCTCCAAATACGGTGTAGGGTTCTTTGATGTATTTAGTTTCTAATACCATATGGTTGTCTATTTGATACTTTGTGTATTAAAAATTAAAACCCGATGGTGAGGAATTAGAGAGGGAAAACCTACCCAACACAAAAAACCCTCTCTAATCCCTCGTAAGTTATTATCACGCATCATCGTCAATTCGCATTTTCTGATACCTCCTATCTGATTTAGCAAGTATCATATCTTCTTTACGCCAAATATCCGTTTTTGGCTTTTCACGCTTTGGGAATTGAATTTGTTCCCTTATTTCAGAATCAGTTTTAGCGACCCATCTCTTTTTGTCGTTATCCCACTTATTATTGAATGAACGATTTAATCGGGCTTTATTCTTATATCTTCGACTGATGGCTTCAATATCGAACCCACCATCAAACTTTTCGGCATCTTTTCTAATTTGTCGGCTATTCCAAGAATTGCTCATGGTATATCCTGTATCAGTGGCTATATTAGGGTTATCTTTCACAAAGTATGTAACCATATGGTTGTGCGCTTTGTTCTGCAACAACCCGCTATATACTCACTGTAATTCTTAGTATTGAGGCATAATATGTCTGAAACAACAGTAATAGAAAAAAATGAAGCAAGATATGTGATTGAATTGGCGCACATGAAAAGTGGCTCTAATATTATATTAGCCATTAAGAAGTTGCGATGTTCCGGTGATGACCTAACAGAAGTTATGGCTGATGTTAGAGAAGCATTATCAGAATATATTGATAGGAAGGGTGAATGAGATGAAATATTTAACAAGTAAGGATTATGGGGATATGTGCGAATTTTGTAAAAAGGCCATAGATGATGCTCATATGTTAATTATTGAGGGCTTAGTCGAAGAAGAATATATTATTGATAATGAAGGGCCATGTATGTTAGCATACGACCAAAATTGGTTTTGTGAGGGGTGTTAAGATGGTTGAGTATGTAAAACAACTTAATTTAGTATTTACTAAACAAAGTAATGATGTAGAGGATTTTGATTATACTAATCTAAAGCCAAAATTCGCTTATTATTTACAACATTATCATGATATTACAATGAATAGTAGGTATGGATATAAGACTATTGAATATGGGAAATACGAGAAAGAAACAAAATCATTCACTAATAAAATATTTATTGATGGTAAATTGGCTCTTGAACCTGCAAGTGTATATGATTATAATATATTTAAGGCTGAATTAACAAAAAATGGTTTTTCAACAACGGGTTCAAAATCAATTGAAACGAAAGATACAGAAGAAACATGGATGGAATGGGGTGGTAGATTTGTTCATCTCCCTAATCATACTGTATCTTATGCAACTGCTGGTTTGCATTTACATTTGGTTGATAATTTAGAAAAAGGCGAAGAATTTACTGCTCAATATGAAATATCAGAATGTAAAAGAAATAATTTAACTATAACAATGGAAATTGTCTGGACACCTGCTAAGAGAGTAAATAAGAAGAAGGCAGAACAGCGTATGAATGATGATTTACATTATTATATGGTTGATACTATTAAGATATTAAGAAATGTATGGAAAACAGTAGCAAATGTTGATAAATTTACCTTCGAAGAAGCGAATTGTATTAATTATCTTCGTTCTGAAACATCGCATAAGTGTGATTCGGCGGTCATTGAGGCATTAAAGGAGAAATTAGAATGAGATATGTATTTAATTGTGATAATGAGAAAGATAATCCTGATTTTCCATGTGATATTCATTTATATGAAAGTGTTCAACAACAAACTGAGATTACCCCTATTAAAACAGGAGATTCTTTTGAGTTAGAAATTGGTTTTTCTCACTATTTAGATTCAGAAATGAATTGTTATTATTGTAATAATTGCAATACTGAATTTACTTACGATGAAGTGTTAGAAATGATAGGAGAGGAAGAAGAATGAGAATGGTTAAAGTTAGATTTTGGGAAAAACAGATAATTTGGAATCAAAGAGAGGTATTATTGAACACTGAATTAACAGATGATGAGATAATTTCATTACAAAAATCAGATTTTGATTCAATGGGTGATGATGAATTGTTTTGGGTAGATGTTGTTGATACTATTTATGATGAAATCCTAACAATTGATGATATAGTCATTATTAAGGATGAATAATTATGTTCCAGCGAAGGCATTACAAGAAAATTGCGTTATGGGCAAATAGGATGAATCTAACAGAAGAACAGTTCTTGATATTACTTCAAGAATTGAATATGTTTAGTAATTTTAACGAAACAATGTTTGTTAGATACTATAAACAATTGAGAGAGAGGTCTATCAGATAGGGAAATATGTAAAATGGTGTAAATATGAGCCATTTCAAATAATTAGATATTCATTTGGGTGCAAAGCCCAAAATAACTTTAGGGTTGTAAAAGAACAAAGCACAACCATATGCTTTGCAACGATTTTTTTTATTTTTAATTATTTATTTGTTTTAGTTTATTTTGTTGTTTTTGGTGTAATATTTTCATCTTCTTATGATAACTATGAAATACTAAGGCCGATGTGGTCTGAATTGTATAGAGTTTATCTTACTTAGCAACTATTTTAATAAAAAAA
>CEUK01037610.1_pt1 | contig 30465 bp, 25 predicted proteins | sample 356451 | NCBI WGS metagenome assembly CEUK01 (sample SAMEA2622843, study PRJEB7988) | marine metagenome | isolation source: saline water (ENVO:00002010), including
TAGAAATTGGTATTTTACCTTTTTCTCTCAATAAATCAATGAACTAAATTATTACCTTTCTCAAGAAAATAATGTTTTTCTTCACAAAGGGACAGCAAAAGTAAATTCTTTTTTGACTTTTACCAACTTTTTATATGTTTTTTTTGATATAATTTTTAATAAGAGCTACTTGCTCAAAAATTGTCATGTTACTATTGTCAATTAAAATTGAATCTTTAACCCTTATTAAAGGGCTATGTTTCCTATTTTTATCAATTAAATCTCTTTTTTTAATATTTTCTGTAACATACTGTTTAGTTATTTTTGAGTTAATTGACTTTAACTCTTTGTACCTTCTTTCTACTCTCACTGGAAAACTAGCTGTTATGAATAACTTTAGTTCAGCAGATGGAAAAACAACAGACCCTATATCCCTACCCTCCATAACTATAGCTTTTTTTAATCCTAATTTTCTTTGAATATCAACAATTTTTTTTCTTACCTCGTAAATAGTACTTACGTAACTTACTAAATCTGAAACTCTATTAGTTCTTATTTGTTCAGACATATTTTTACCATTAACAAATAAATAAGAAAGATTATCAATTAATCGAAATTCAAAATTTAGTTCATCAATTAGCTTAATGATGTTTTGTGAAAAAATTTTGTCCCCTAAAAAAAAATTATTTTTAATTGCAAAAAAAGTTAGAGCTCTATACATGGCTCCAGTATTTATATGTTTGTAAGACAATTCTTTTGCTAGTGCTTTAGCAAGAGATGATTTTCCTGAAGAAGACTCTCCGTCAATTGCAATTATTATTTTTTTCAAAAAGCAGAAAAATTAGTAGTTAAACCAATACTATTAATCGGATTTGAAAAATGATGAAATTGTCTAGCATAATCAAATTTGAATCGATTAATTTTAAAAGTAAATCCAAAAGAAAAACCAACCATTGCTTTCCTATTTAAAAGTATCATTTCAGCACGTTTTCTGTTATTGTAGCCAAACCTGAATTGTAAATTTTTTGAAAATAAAAACTCAGTAGAAAACACACAATGTCTAAGTATTTTTTGCCCAATACCAATTGAGGTATCAGTATTTAAAAAATTAGCTGATTGTGATGAATTATTGAATGTTAAATCAAATTTTTCTATATGTTGTAAGGAAAATGTCCATCTTAACGGCATGTGCTGTAGACGATTAGAGACACTTAAAAGTAATTCTAATGGTAACCTCTCTCTATTTCCAGAGTAATATGGAATAATTTGATAACCTAAATTCCTTATCATTAAAGTTGATGTAACTTTATTATTATCATTATTATAGATAATTGAAAAATCGGACAGTATAGACAAAGATTTTTCAAAATAAAGTTGAGATATAGCAGATTTAATATTAAATCCAAAATTAAAAAATCTTAATGAATCCAAATTAAATATTTTTTTTGAATGCCCAACTGAAAATAAATATTCAGACGCACTAAATTCTCCTGTTATATTACCAAACTCATCAGTCTCAGAGAAAAAACCATAATCAATATAGTTTAAAGAAAATAAAAAAGGATTTTGTTTCTCATTAAAACAATGACCATACAAAACAGAACCGTAATTAATATCTGAATGGTAGTTAATATAATTAATTGTAAATTTTTTATTCATTTGGGAATTTATCAAGCCTGGATTAAAAGAACCTAAATTTACATCCTGATCTATTACATTTGGAGCATAACCTCCAAGTGAATTAATTCTTGGAGATGTTTGTAAATTCAAAAACTCAAAGGTGCTCAATCCACCTATTTGGGAGAGAGAAAAATTAGAAACAAAAAATAATGTTATAAATGTAAGCCTAACCAAAACAAGCTAAATTAGCTTTTTAAAAGAGCAATATCAAGGACTTCTTCCATTTTATTTACATAGAAAAATTTTAATCCTTTAATGTAAGATGGATGAATATCCAATACATCTTTTTTATTTAACTCACATAAAATTATTTTTTTTAAACCAGCTCTCTTTGCGGCAAGTATTTTCTCCTTAATTCCACCAACAGGTAAAACTTTACCTCTCAGTGTAATCTCACCAGACATTGCTAGATTTTTAGCTACTTTTTTCTTTCTTAACAAAGATGCAAGGGATGTTAACATAGTAATACCAGCTGAAGGACCATCTTTAGGAACAGCTCCTTCAGGAACATGAATATGAATATCATTTTTTTTGAAAAAATCAGTTTCTAAATTTTCAACTAAAGATTTAGATTTTAAATACTCTAATGCAATTTTAGATGACTCCTCCATAACTTTACCAATATTACCAGTCATTGTTAATTTCCCCTTTCCTGAACTATAAGATGACTCAATAAATAATATATCACCTCCTCTTGGGGTCCAAGCCAAGCCAGTTACAACACCAAGATTATCATTATTTTCATATCTATCTTTTTCAATTTTTTTTGGACCAAGAATTTCAAGAATTGTATTTGAATTTAAATCTTTCTTATATTTCTCATTCAACGCAACATGCTTTGCTGTGTTTCTGATAATTTTAGCCAATGTTCTCTCTAGATCCCTAACGCCTGATTCCCTGGTGTAATTTTCAATAATACTTTCGAACTCAACTTTACCAATTTTAAGATCTTGTAATTTTAATCCATGATCAATTAAAAGTTTAGGAAGTAAATGTTTTTTTGCAATGTGAAACTTTTCATTAATTGTGTAACCTGAAATATCAATTAATTCCATCCTATCCCTCAATGCAGGTTCAATAGCACTTATATCATTAGCTGTAGCAATAAAAAGAACTCTTGATAAATCAAAACCAGTTTCAATGTAATTATCATAAAATGCATTATTTTGTTCGGGATCTAACATTTCTAGCATTGCCGCAGAAGGATCACCAAATGAATCTCGGCTTAATTTATCAATTTCATCTAAAACAAAAACTGGATTGGAAGACTTTGCCCTTTTAATTGATTGAATAACTCTACCTGGCATTGCACCTATGTAAGTTTTACGATGTCCTCGGATTTCTGATTGATCTCTTAATCCACCTAAAGACATACGAATATAATTTCTACCTAGAGCTGCAGCAATTGATTTACCTAGAGAGGTTTTACCAACTCCCGGAGGCCCATGCAAACAAATAATTGGAGATCTCATATCACCCTTTAATTTTAAAACAGCTAAATACTCTAATATTCTATTTTTAACTTTTTCCAAACCAAAATGATCTTTATTGAGAATTCTTTTAGCTTTATTTAAGTTAAATTGATCTTTAGTAAATTCATTCCAAGGTAAATCAAGAAGCGTTTCTATATATGTTCTCTGAACACCATACTCACCGACTTGTGGATTCATCCTTTGAAGTTTATTTAATTCTTTTTCAAAATGATTTTTAGTTTTTGTATTCCATTTCTTTTCATCTCCTTTTTTTCTCATGTTTTCAATTTCCTCTTGATGAACATTACCCCCCAATTCTTCTTGAATTGTCTTTAATTGTTGATTTAATAAGTATTCTCTCTGTTGTTCATCTAAATCTGATTTAACTTTAGATTGAATTTCATTTTTCATTTCCAATACCTTCAACTCTTCATTTAGAAACTTTAAAGCCATTTTTGTTCTAATTTCTAATGAAGGTTCCTCTAACATTTTTTGTTTATTTGAAACCTTAAGGTTCATGTTTGAAGAAATAAAATTTACTAAAAAAGAGTTACTCTCTATATTGTTGACAGCAAATGCCACTTCAGATGGTATTTTTGGAGACTCTTTAATTACTTTTAATGCAGTATCCTTTAAGGAGCTTATAAGTGCTTTAAAATTATCATTATTTTTTTTGGGATAATTTTCAATAAAGGTAATTACAGTAGCTTTGAAGTATGGCTCTGTTTGAGTAATTGCTTTTAATTTGATTTTTTTAAGACCTTGAATAATTATAGTAACTGTTCCGTCTGGCATTTTAAATAATCTCATGATTTTTGCCATAGTACCTACCTTATTTAAATGGCTAGGATCAGGGTTTTCAACAGTTGTGTCGTTTTGAGAAACCGTACCAATGATTTTTTTTCCAACATAATATTCTTTGACCAATTTTTTAGACTTTTCTCTTCCAACGGTAATAGGAATAACTACTCCAGGAAAAAGGACTGTATTTTTCAAAGGTAAAATTGGTAATTCCTTAGGTACTTTTGTTGAATTTATTCTTTCTTCATCATCAAGGGATAGAAGTGGAATTAAATCAGACTTATCATCTATATTGTCTAAAAAAAATGGATTCATATTTAATGTGTGTTTATACTTTTTTATATAACAATATTTATGCCAAAAAAAAAATATGGCAAAATGTCAGTTAAAACCTAAATGATGATGTCATATGAAAGACTTCAATTAACATATTTTCATAATGAGAAGACATTTTAATAGATCTTCTACTCATTACTTTTTTTGCAGTTTCAATTGCTTTTTTAACATTATAATCTTTGTATCCTGAAGACCCGCCCCAAGAAAATGAAGGAACATAATTTCTTGGAAAACTAGAACCAAAAATATTACAATTGACACCAACAGTGGTTCCAGTATTAAAAGAGGTATTTATCGCACATTTTGAATGATCACCCAAAAATAGACCTAAAAATTGTTCTTGAGTATCTTTAAATTTTTTTTCTTCATAATCCCACATTTTAACAGTTTCATAATTATTTTTAAGATTAGAATTACTTGTTCCAGCACCAATATTACACCACTCTCCAATAATTGAATGACCCAAAAAACCATGATGAGACTTGTTTGAATATCCTAAAAATATGCAGTTAGAAATTTCTCCCGCAATCTTACAAAACGGACCAATAATAGTTGGGCCATAAATTTTTGCTCCCATTTTTATTATAGATCCTTTACTAATGTACACAGGACCTCTTATCATAGCTCCCTCCATAATAGTAACATCATCCTCGATGAAAATTGGACCTTCTTCATCATTTAAAAATGGACTACTTGAACAATCAACATTGCTTTTATAATGTTTTAAAAAATAAGGCGAATCAAGAAAATAAGAAACAGGGGAAACAACAGAGTTATAATTTAATTTTAATAATTTAATTTCATTAAACCAATCTTTTTTATTATCAATATCTTCTTGTGTTACCAATAATTCAAAGGTTTTAACTTGATCTAAATTAATTGGTGAGTCAGAGAAGATTAAAGTATTTTTTCCCACTTTGAGGTTTATTGGATATAACTTAGATAAATATTTTCTAGTTATTTGAGAAACCTCACAGCCCAGTAGCTTTTCCCAACGTTCTTTTATTGTACCTCCAAAAACCCTCATTTCACAAAAAGGACGGGTTAAAGTAAACGGATAGTACTTTTCTATATTTATTGGATCACAGAGAATGTAATTCATACTATTTTTATTATGACAATAGGAGTAAAAATTAAGTATTTTCTTCTTTTTTACTTTTTTTCAGCAGACACTTCCTCTGAAGAAGCATCTCCTTTAGGTGCTTCCTCAATATGTGTTTCCTCTGTAGAGGTTTCCTCAGTAGAAGTTTCCTCTACAGACGCCTGAACTTTAGGTGTTTCCTCTGTTAATGAAACTTCATCAGCATCAGACTCTTCAGAAGATAGATTTTTATCCTTTTTTTGATTAACTGACTCATTTTTATTTTTACCAAAACGACTGTAAAATTTATCTATCCTTCCTGCACTATCAACTAACTTCATCTTTCCAGTGTAAAAGGGATGAGAAGTACTTGTAATCTCTCTTTTTATAAGTGGGTATTCAACACCATCTATTTTAATTGTTTCTTTAGAATCAGCACATGAGCGAGTAATAAAAGTTTCGCCATTTGACATATCTTTAAAGGCAACTAGTCTGTAGTTTTCTGGATGTACACCTTTTTTCATAATATTTTTTTTTTTAAAAGGAAGCCAAATTTAGTGAATACAAATGAATGGTAAAAATTAATTATGAATAATTTTATAACTAATAATATTATTTTCAATTTGTTATTTCTTAATTTGTAAATAAATTAATCTATATGAGAGTTATTTATACACTAATTTTAGCAATATTTTTTATTGTTAGCTGTAACAACGAAGATGATATAATTGGAGGGGGGAATTCAGGTTCATTGTCATTCTCAGTTGACACATTACTATTTGATACTGTCTTTACAACAGTAGGTTCTGCAACTAGATACTTAAAAGTATACAATAACAGCAATAGTGATATAAATTTAGAAAATGTATATCTAAATGGAGGAGAAACATCACCTTTCAGAATTAATGTTGACGGAGAAAGTGGAACTGTAGTTAATGATATTTTAATTAGAGCCAAAGATAGTCTCTATGTATTTGCTGACGTAAATATCAACCCAAACGATGGTTTAAATTCATATTTCATAGAACAAGATAAAATCATTTTTGATTATGATAACACTAATCAAAACGTTGATTTAACTGCTTGGGGAATTGATGCGTACTTCTATCCTGGCATCTCCGATCATCAATCAGAATTTCAGTATGTTGATTCAATAGATTTTGATGGCGATGGAATTTTTGAATACAAATTTTTCAATATTAACACCTCTTCTTTTTGGAATAATGATAAACCTCATGTTATATATGGTGATTTATGGGTTACTAACGGAGCAACTTTAAATATTGGAGCTGGCTCTAATATTTATTTACACAATAACTCTAATATAATTGTTACAGAATCTAGTTCTTTGATTATGAATGGCGGTCAATCAAATGATCAACTAATTACAGTTCAAGGAGACAGGCTAGAAAGTTATTATCAAAATATTCCAGGTCAATGGGGAAAAATTTGGTTAACAGCAGGAAGCATAAATAATAAAATAGAATATACAATTATTCAAAACGGAACAATTGGAATCCAAATTGACTCTACAGTAAACGAAAATCCAAGTTTAGAACTCAAAAATACTATCATAAATAATATGTCAGGCCTTGGAATATTAGCTCAAGATTCACACGTAATTGGTGAGAATTTATTAGTCACTAACTGTGGACAATTTGGCCTAGCACTAAATTTTGGAGGCAAATATGATTTTAAGCATTGTACCTTTGCAAATTACTACTCTACACTAAGTAGGCAAACACCAAATATTTTCCTTAACAACTATTATGAAGATATAAATGGGACAATCCAAAATAGAAATCTTGAACAAGCTAATTTTAGCAATTGTATTATTTATGGAGATAATGAAAATGAACTTTTACTAGATAATAATAATGAATCTCTATTTAATTATAACTTTGATCACTGTTTAGTAAAAATTGACACGACAATATATAACCCACTTAATGATCCTAATTTTAATCAATGTTTAATAAATAGTGACCCAAGGTTTATTGATGTTGATATTTGGAATTTTGAACTTGACTCTATTTCTCCAGCCATAAATATTGGCTCGGAAACTACCGCAAATCTTGTACCTTATGATATAAACGGTAATTACAGAGTATTACTTCCTGATCTTGGGTGCTTTGAAATGGTCAATTATTAGTAAAAATTTATTTCTTTTGAAACTTTTCCATTTTCAAATTGAGAAAAAATAATTTGATTTTTTTCATGACCTTTTATCAAACAGCCCATCAAATTGAATTTTTTTATAATTTCATTACTAATTAATTCATCATTAATTATAGAAATGGAATTAACTACATTAATTGAATTGGGATAATATATATCACTTCCTTCTACCCATTCACTAATAATTAAGTTTTTCTCACAATTCAAGTTACTATCCCATAATTTTAAAATGAACTTTTCACCGGAAAAAATACCATCTTTTTCTAAAGTTGTTTCATCATCTCCCCATATTGATATTGCTATTGATTGACCATTAAATACGGTAGAACCAACTAATTTTCCATCAAACGTAAAAATTCCAATTTCATCACCAATACTAGGCAAGTAACTCCAACTAGAAATAGGAATACCTAATGTCATATTTTGACCAGTTTTTTTAATTTTACTAAAATAAACTCTTTGGTTAGCAAAGTCAGGATTAATAAATCTAGCATTAGATGAAGGTAAATAAGAAAATTCTGAGGGAGAATTTAACTTTATTTGATATCCCCTTCCAGGGTGCATATTACTCATACTATTAACACCAAACTGAGGCCAATAAATTAGACCATCTTCATCTTTAATAATTATTAAATTTTCTTCTATCTCCTCCATCAAATATTCTACAGGTGCGGACTCTTTATTTAAGTAAGATATTATACTCCAACCTTCATTAATATTAAATTCCGAATCAGAGGGAACAGAAGAGCCTGTAAATAATATATTGGTTCCAGTAGACTCATAATTCATTTTAACAATATATCCCTCATTATAACTAATTGGACCTATTTGATTAATACCTAATGTGGGCCAAAAAACATCACCATTTTGGTCTTTGACAATAATTAAATCACTTACACCACTAAATATTTTTTCAATATCATTTTCAATAGGAACTATGTAGGATGAAAATATTGTCCAGCCAGCAGGAAAATATATTTCTTGATTGAATACTGATAATTCAGCTAATCCTCCTAGACCGTTACAATTATAAAAATTAGAGCCAAATATATAATTAGGAATTAATGTATCTTCTGACTCATTTTGAAAAACTTTCCAAATAATTTCTTCATTTTCCTGAAAGCCATTGTCTGAACCACTTTCAGCGCCCCAAATTGCAATAGAAGTTGTTTCTCCTTTCCACATGACAGAACCTCCACAAAGTAAATTATTGTTTTCATCTTTATAAAAAGCACCAATCCAATCACCAAATTCTAAATTATATTCATCTATTATCAGATTAGCATTGTCAGGAATCAAAATTGTCATATTACAATCTGTAGAATTAAATTCCCAAGGGGAAAACAAACAAGAGCCATCATCAATTTCTGAATAAGGATTATAATTACCAGCTAAAGGATCTAAACACCCAAAAACTGGGTACCAACAAGTACCGTTATCTTCAGTTGCACTATTTTCAAAATTATATGCATCAGGATCGTTACATCCAAAAACTTCATTTTCATCACATATACCATCTCCGTCCGCATCATTCAAACAAGTCGTTCCATCACAATCAAAAATAATTCCTGGATAAATACAAGAACTATCATTTTCAGTTGCATTAGGGTTATAGTTACATGCCATTGGTGTTCCATCTAGATTAGTACCATCCGTACAACCAAATATTTCTAACTCATCACAAACGTTGTCATTGTCTACATCATTCAAACAATTATTATTACAATCATAATATTCTTCAGGGTATTGACAATCTCCTTCATATGCATAATTACATGCATAGTAATCGTTACAAACTTCTTGTGAAAAAACAAAGAAGGGAAAAAAAAGAAGTAAATAAATTACATTTTTTTTCATAGAAAAATTTCGTTAAATGAGGTTGAAAACAGATTTAAATTTACAAAAAAAATTAATTTTTTAAAAGAAAATCAATAGTATCTATATTGTCAGCATAATCTTTCAACCCAGGTTTTTGAGTCTTCCCAAACGAGATTGAGTTATATATATCCATATTTGAAACTACACATTGTAATTTAGAAAAATCAAAAACATAATCATCTAGTTTATCGTAGTACTCAAAGTAAATAACTGAAATTGGGGAAAATAAATCTTTTGACTCTAATAACAAAATACTTTCAAAATTTAAAAAGTTTAAGTTATTAAGTTCATAAATAACTTTAAAGTAATTTAAGTTTTTAAAATAAAAGTCATGATTTAATATGTTGCTATATTTTTTGAAATATTTTTTTAATCCATTTATGTTGTAATTTTTAGGCAAATAAATTTTTGATACATTTCTACATCCTAAACCAAAATATAAAAAAATGTCTTTCATTAAATTATTTAGCTGAAAATTTGTTTCCCGCCCATTCAAAATTGCAATACTAGTTTTACTTTTTCTAATAATTTTTGGTTTTGCATTTAATTTGTATTCCAATATATTAGCAGTTATATCATTTCCGGTACATATAAATAAATCAGATTGTAAAATATTTGATTTTAAATAAATTTTTGATTTAAATCTAGGTTCAATTTGAAGAAGTTTTTTTATGACATATTTAAACAAAATCCTGTCTTTTGAAGATAGCTTTCCTACAAAGTTATTATTCGAAATTAAAACACATAAAAAATCGTGAAAACCGACTAACGGAATGTTTCCTGCCATAAATACACCAATATTTTTTGATTTATTGTTTGTACTTAAATTATATAAACTTATCCATTTTTCAATTTTATAATTTTTGAGAAGATCAGAGATTGAAATAAGGGCATGGATAACATTATTTTGGGTGAAAAATTTGTTTTCGTTATAAATTTTTTTGTATATCGGGTGTTCTTTTTTGTTAATTAATTTTAGTAAAACATCACCTAATTTTTCAAAAGCTTTAATTCTATCTGATAAATTCAAATTAAAATATTTATAAATAACTAAAATAAATATACTATATGTTTAAATATTTGAATAAATTTATATTACTTAATTTTTTAAAAATGGCTATAAAAATAACTGAAGAATGCATTAACTGTGGAGCGTGCGAGCCAGAATGCCCGAACAACGCTATATATGAAGGTGCAATGCCTTGGAAACTCTCAGAAGGAACCAGTTTAAAAGGAAACGTTTTATCTATTTCAGGAGAAAATATTGATGCTGATAAGAGTATGAGTGCTATAGATGACGAGTTTTATTACATTGTACCAAGTAAATGTACTGAATGTAAAGGATTTCATGAAGAACCCCAATGTGCAGCTGTATGCCCTGTTGATTGCTGTGTCCCAAATGAAAAAATTGTTGAATCTGAAGAAGAATTACTCAAAAAACAAAAGTATTTACACAAATAATGTTAAAACATAATTTTAGCGCCGGACCTTGTATTCTACCTCAAGAAGTGTTCAAAGAAGCTTCAGAATCGATTTTAAACTTTAATAATTTAAATTTATCTCTGATTGAAATCTCTCACAGAAGTAAAGATTTTGTTGATGTTATGGATGAAGCCATAAGTTTGACAAAAGAATTACTGAATATTCCAACTGGATACTCTGTTCTTTTTCTACAAGGCGGAGCTAGCTTGGAGTTTTTAATGGTTGCAATAAATTTAATGAAAGAAAAAGGGAAAGCTATATATCTTGACACGGGGACATGGTCAGCAAAAGCTATCAAAGAAGCAAAAATATTTGGTGACACCATCACAATAGCAAGCTCGAAAGATAAAAATTATAGCTACATTCCAAAAAATTATAATATTCCAACGGATGCTTGTTATTTTCATTGTACATCTAATAACACTGTATTCGGAACTCAAATAAAAGATTTTCCAAACTCACCTGTAAGTTTAGTCTGTGATATGTCCTCTGATATATTTAGCCGAGTTATTAATATAAATCAGTTTGATTTAATTTACGCAGGAGCTCAAAAAAATCTAGGTCCAGCTGGTACAACTTTAGTTATAGTAAAAGACAACATACTTGGAAAAACTGGTCGAAACATACCAACAATGCTAGATTACAGAACTCATATTGACAAAAAGAGTATGTTTAATACTCCCCCTGTTTTTTCAGTTTATGTTTCAATGCTAAACTTAAGATGGCTTAAAAAAAATGGTGGAGTAAAGTGGGCTGAAAAAAGAAATATTGAAAAAGCAAACTTATTATATCAAACAATTGATAAAAACCCTTTATTTTCAGGAACAGTTAATAAAAATGACAGATCAATAATGAATGCTACTTTTTTATTAAATGAAATTAAACTTGAAAAGAAATTTAACGAAATGTGGAATGAAAATGGAATAAATGGTTTAAAAGGACATAGGTCAGTTGGAGGATATCGAGCTTCAATGTATAATGCAATGAGTCTTGAGAGTGTAAATGTTTTGGTTGAAGTTATGAATGAATTAGAAAAAAAAGCATAGTATGAAAATATTAGCAAACGATGGAATCTCTGAAAATGGAAAAATAAAACTTCAATCTAACGGATTTAGAGTCATTTCATCAAAAGTAGAACAAGAAAAATTAATTGAGTTTATAAATGCTAATGCAATTGAGGTTTTATTAGTTAGATCTGCAACACAAGTTAGAAAAGAACTAATTGACAGATGCATAAATTTAAAAATTATTGGCAGAGGAGGAGTTGGTATGGACAATATAGACGTTGAATATGCAAAAAATAAAGGAATTCATGTTATTAACACTCCTTCAGCATCATCTATTTCTGTGGCTGAATTAGTTTTTGCCCACTTTTTTAATTTAGCAAGATATCTTCACAACTCAAATAGAAGTATGCCTTTAGAGGGTGAAAAAAAATTTAAGATTTTAAAAAAAAAGTACTCAAAAGGAACTGAGTTAAATAAAAAAACACTTGGAATTATTGGCTTTGGTAGAATAGGTAGAGAAGTTGCAAAAATTGGAATAGGTCTTGGAATGAACATTATTTTTCATGACAAACATATTAATGAAAGTATTATAAATCTGAACTTTTTTGACGACCAAAAAGTAAATTTTAAAATAAATTCTTCATCTTTTAATACCGTATTAAAAAACTCTGATTTCATTTCTTTTCACATTCCAAAAATTAATGATAAAGCATTGATAGGAAAAAAAGAATTTAAAATGATGAAAGATGGTGTATGTATTGTTAACACAGCAAGAGGTGGCATAATTAACGAAAAGGAACTAATATCTGAGTTAGAACATGAAAAGGTTAAATCTGTAGGCTTAGATGTATTTGAACATGAACCACAACCAAGTGTTAAAATTCTAATGAACGAAAAAATATCTCTTTCTCCTCACATTGGGGGTTCAACGATAGAATCTCAAAACAGAATAGGTTTAGAACTAGCAGAACAAATAATTAATATTTACAAAAAATAAATTGGTAAAAATTTCTGAATTTCAAGCTTTAATTGCAGCAAAAGAAAAATTAAAAAATTTTTCAATAAGATCATACCCAGAATACTCTGAAAATGAAATAAAAAATGAGTTAAAATCTAATAACATTAGCTATTTAAAAATTTTAGAGGAAAAGAAAGGAAGCAATGATTTTTTAAGCATAAAACAAAAAATAGAAAGTTTTAAGGAAAAAAAAATTCTTTTAAAACAAAAAGCAAGTATTTATTTATATGAGCAATCTGATTCAAATAATAACTTTATTGGCTTCATTTGTGGGGTTTCAACAAAAGATTATACCAATGGATACATAAAAAAACATGAAAACACATTAAAAAAAAGAGAAATTTTATTTGAAAAATATTTAGAAGATTGTAAAGTTCATGCTGAACCAGTTTTATTAACTTATAACAAAGACGACAATATTGAGAATTTAATTTTAAATAAAATTAAAGATAAAACTGATTATGAATTTACTACTAATGATGAAAAAAAACATAGAATATGGATAATTAATGAAACTAAGACGATTGAAGTAATAAAAAAATATTTTTCTAAAATAAGAAATCTCTATATTGCAGATGGACATCACAGAATTGCTTCATCGAACTCATATAATGAAAACAACCAACTTAACAACCCCTGTTTAGCATTTATTATATCTTCAAATCAATTAAAGCTAGAAAGTTTTCATAGAATAATCTCCAACCCAAGCAATATCGATAAGAAAAATCTTTTAAATTATATTAAAAAGAATAAACTCATTAAAGAAACTAAACAAATAATTCCTGTTAATAAAAATGAAATCAAAATATACATAAATAACAAGTGGTACTCTATTAATTTAATAAATACAGAAAGTAAAAATGATTTCAATCCTTTAATTTATTTATCTGAAAAAATATTAAAACCAATTTTAAATATTAATAATTTACAAACTACCAATAAAATAACCTATGTAGCTGATTCAGACTTTAAAATTAAAGAGATTGATAAAAAAAATAATTTGGTTTTTTTACTACCTAAAATTGAATTAAAAACAATTTTTGACACAGCAAATAAGAATCATACTTTACCACCAAAAAGCACTTTTATTCTTCCAAAATTAAGAACAGGATTACTAATTATGGAACTAAAATGATTGAAGAAAGAATTAAAAAAATTAAACAAATTATTGGTGACGGTAATTTAATTATTGTATCAAAAAACCGAAGCATTGAAGAAATACTTAATGCTTATAAATTAGGGCACAGAGACTTTGGTGAAAATAAAGTACAAGAACTATTAAAAAAATATGAAAAGCTACCAAAGGATATAAGATGGCACATGATAGGTCATCTTCAAAAAAATAAAGTAAAATATATAATTCCTTTTATTCATTTAATTCATTCCGTTGATAGCATTGAGCTACTAGAAAAAATCAACTCTATTTCTGAGAAGAAACAAAGCTTAACAAAATGTTTAATACAAATTAAAATTGCTAAGGAAGAAAGTAAATTTGGTTTATCAGTATCTGATTTTAATTCAATCAAAAATGAAATTAATCAATATTCAAACATAAAGATAAAGGGACTAATGGGGATGGCAACCGCAACAACAAATAAAAAATTGATTACACAAGAATTTAATAAACTATTTAAACTTTATAAAAGTAATTCTAATTTTAAAATCTTATGCATGGGAATGAGTCAAGACTTTGAGATAGCAAATAAATGTGGCTCTAATATGTTTAGAATTGGATCTTATATATTTAGCTAATTGCATTCATTATATTTCCTTCCACTCTGTTTAATAAATTTGAAACATCGACTCTATCAAAACTTTCATTGGTAATTTTCTCAAACAACTCTATATATCTGTTAGAAACTAAATTTATAAAATCTTCATTCATTTCAGGAATAACTTGCCCTTCTTTTCCTTGAAAATTATTTTCAATTAACCACTGTCTAACAAACTCCTTCGATAGTTGTTTCTGTTTTTCACCTTTTTCTTGTCTTTCTTCATAGCCAGAAAGATAGAAATACCTGGAGGAGTCAGGTGTATGAATTTCATCAATTAGTAGTATTTCTCCATTTTTATCTTTTCCAAATTCATATTTTGTATCTACAAGAATTAAACCTTTATCTCTAGCATATTCTGTACCTGCATTAAATAATGCTAAAGTTTTATCTTCTAAAAAATTATAATCTTTCTCAGAAACTAATCCTTGAGATATTATTTCTTCTCTAGATATATCTTCATCATGACCAACACTTGCTTTTGTAGTTGGGGTAATTATTGGATGAGGAAACTTATCATTTTCTTTCATGCCATCAGGCATCGGAACACCACATATTGTTCTTTTTCCTGAATTATATTCCCTCCATGCATGACCAGACAAATATCCTCTAATTACCATTTCAACTTTAATTGGATCACAAAGTTTTCCGATAGTAACAACTGGGTCAGGGGTTGACATCTTCCAATTAGGTATTATATTAGAAGTCATATCTAAAAAAGAACTTGCAATTTGATTGAGAACCTGTCCTTTATAAGGAATTCCTTTTGGTAAAACAGTGTCAAATGCAGAAATTCTATCAGTAGCAATCATTACAAGAATTTCGTTATTTATATTATAGACATCTCTGATTTTTCCCTTATAAAAAGATGTTTGATTAGGGAATTTAAAATTGGTATTAACTATAGTATTATTCATTATTATAGGCTTTAATTATTAATTGTACTAATTTATGTCTTATCACGTCGGATTCACTAAGTTGTAAAAATCCTATTTTTTTTTCTTTATTTAAAATATTTATAGCATGAAGTAATCCAGATTTTTGATTTTTTGGTAAATCAATTTGAGAAATATCCCCAGTAATAATAAATTTTGCAGAGCTTCCCATTCTCGTTAGAAACATCTTCATTTGTGAGATAGTTGCATTTTGAGCTTCATCAAGAATTACAAAAGCAGAATCTAATGTTCTTCCTCTCATGAAGGCTAAAGGAGCTATTTCGATAATATTATCAGACAAAAATCTTTTCAGTTTGGTTGAGGGAAGCATATCGGACAACGCATCATATATAGGTGACATATAAGGATCTAACTTTTCTTTTAAATCACCTGGTAAAAAACCTAAATTCTCACCACTTTCAACTGCAGGTCTGGTAAGAATAATTTTCTTTACTTCTTTGTTTTTTAAAGCCTTAATTGCAAGGGCAACAGATGTGAATGTCTTACCAGTTCCTGCAGGGCCAGTAACAAACATCAAATCATGTTTCGAAGACATATCAATCATTTTTTTTTGATTTTTAGTACGTGCTCTTATAATTTGACCAGAATGACTATGTAGAATAATTTCTTGATTAAAAAAATCGTTGTCTATATTACTAAAAATATAGTGAATATCACTCTCCAATAAATTATTATTCATTTCATATCTATGTAAACAATTATTGAATTTAAAATCAAAATCTTGGGTTAAACTTTCTTCTCCAAATATAATCATCACCTCCCCTCTTAATGTAATTTTTAATTTCGGGTAATAGGATTTTATGATTTTTAATTTGATTTCATTTTCACCAAAAAGATCAAGTAAATCTAAATTTTTTAATATTATTTTCTTTTCAACCAAAAGAGAAAAAATTTAATTATACAATGTAAAAAATAAATATGTAATTTAGATATATTCAAAGTAAAAAAATGTCAATTATTACACTTACTTCAGATTATGGAACTAAAGACCACTTTATAAGTAGTGTTAAGGGATTTATATATGCAAATTCTAAATCTGTTAATATAGTTGATATAAGCCATGAAATTGATCCATTTAATATAGGGCAATGTGCTTATATTTTTAGAAATTCATATCCTAATTTTGCTGATAATACAATACATATTATAGGTTTAGATTCTGAAATAAGCGGTGAAAAAAAACATGTAATCGCGAAAGTAAACAATCAATACTTCATAGGAACTGACAACGGAGTTTTCTCTATAATTTTTCAATCAAAAAAAATTGAAAAAATTATACAAATTGAATTTAATAATGAGCTTAAAGATTCTCGTTTTCCTATGTTACATATTTTTGCAAGAATAGCATGCCAAATTACAGATGGAATCGAAATTGAAAAGTTTGGAAAACAAATTTCATCATTTATGTACAATAAAGTAAGTCAACCTATAATTAAAATAGATGATTTTGATAAGAAAAGAACTATTGTAGCTGAAATAATTTATATAGATAGATTTGGTAATGCAATAACAAATATTTCAAAAGATTTTTTTTCAAAAAATATTCAAGACAAAGCTTTCACGATTCTAGTGAGGAGAAATCAAAAAATTCAAGTTATTTCCAAAAAATACAGTGATGTCGAAGAAGGAGATATTTTAGCAATCTTTAATTCAGCTGAATTATTAGAAATCTCAATAATGAGAAGAAATACTAGCGAAATTGGAGCAAATAAATTACTTGGAATAAATGAAAAAGATAGTATATTGATAGACTTTTAAAACATATGAAAGCAATTTTAATTAAAGAACTTAGAAATTTTTTCAATTCACCATCTACTTACTTAATAATTGGATTTTTTTTATCAATTACTGGTTTGATCATTTGGATATTTCCTGATCCTGCTCCAAATATTTTAAGCTCTGGAATTGCTAATCTTTCTAATTTTTTCGAACTCGTTCCATTATTACTATTACTTTTAACTCCTTTATTAACAATGGGAGTTATTTCAGAAGAAAAAAAAAGTAAAACAATAGAGCTAATTTTAACTAAGCCAATTAATGAAAAAAATATAATTATTGCTAAATTTCTTGCATGCCTTATATATATTATAATCACTTTCCTTCCTACATTAATATATGTATTTTGTATTAACGATTTGAGTAAAGAAAATCTTGATATAGCTCAGATTGTAACTGGATATTTTGGTTTATTATTAATTAGCTCTTTTTTTATCTCTATAGGTATTTTTTACTCAGCATTATCTAAAAAACAAATTATAGCATTTATATTAACTTTTATTACTATTCTTTTTATGGTTGAAGGAGTTGAAATGATTAAAAAAATGGAGGTTTTAGAATTCCTAAGTTTATTTAGTGTTAATGAAAGATTTGAAGGATTTAAAAAAGGAATAATTGACATTAAAGACATTATGTTTTTTATGTCAATGACCTTTCTTTTTATTTTTGTATCAATTGAAATTTTAAAAGAAAGATAATGAAGAATAACTTTTTTTTAAAAATTTTTAGTGTAGTATTACTAGTTCTATTATTCAATTTCTTAATAGTCCAAATTGGTCACAGTAGATTAGATTTAACAAGTGAAAAAAAATATACATTATCTAAACAAACTAAAAATATTTTAAAGTCAATTGATGATAGAATATATTTTAAAATATATTTTACTGGTAAGTTATTTACACCAGAATTAAAAAGCTTAAAAAAAGAAATTGATCAACTGTTATCTGAGTTTAAATACTACAACAAATTAATCGATTATGAATTTATTGACTTGTACTCAATAAATAAAAAAGAAAATTTAAACAAAAAAATTTATGAACTTTCACAAAATAATGTCAATTGGACTTTTCACCCAAAATTGAAGGATCAGTTTATAATTTGGGGTGCTGAAATTAGTTATAAAACAAATTATGAAGGAACTGTTTCTTTTTTAAATGATCTCGATAAAGAATGGCCAATTGAATGTGCAGGAGAAAATGATAATTTAACAAATTGTATATACGAAAATTACGCTGAAAGATGTCTGAATCATTTAGAATTTAGTTTAATTAAATCGATTAAAAATGCGTTAAATCACCATGAGAAAAAGAAGAAGATTGGTATAATAGGCGGACATGGAGAAAATAATGGAGATTGGATTTATTCTTTAAAGAAAAATCTAAGAACTAAAGAAAATTATATTGTAACTGATACAATTATGATTCATCAATCAAATGAATTTTCTGAGTTATATGACGTAATTGATGGAGATAATACAGATTATAAATATAATTTATCAGACTTTGATTGCCTAATAATTAACAACCCGTCTGACTCAATTTTTTTCCTAGAAAAAATAATTTTGGATCAATATATAATGAATGGAGGAAAAACATTTTGGTTGATTAAAGGTTCACAAACAAATATAGATAGCCTACAAAAAAACCCTCAGATCCCAGTAGTAGAACGAAATATTAATATAAGAAATATGCTATATAAATATGGAGTTAGAATTAATTCAAACATAGCTAGAGATTATAATAATTCAGGAATCAAGCTAACAGAGTACAGTACAGGACTTTTATTGCCATTTCCTTGGGATTATTTTCCTGTTGTCAGTGGCAAAAATAATCATAAAATTTCAAGGGGAATTGGAAATATTATGACCCAATTTCCTAGTACTATTGATACTATCGAAAATAATATTTCTAAACACATTCTCTTACAAACATCAGAATATAGTACAACTTCAAACTTAATGGACGTTGTATCATTTAATGATGTTAATTTCATGAATAATAAAGACCTATATAAAAAAAGAGAACTCATTTTGGGTGTTTTATTAGAGGGGGAATTTAATTCAAATTTTAAAAATAGAATTCCTGAAACTTATAAAGAAAAATTAAATTTTATTGACAAGTGTAATAAGAAAAACAAAATGATAGTCATAAGTGATGGAAATTTTATAACAAACCAAATAGGAAGAAGTAAGCAATCTAGACTTTTAGAACTAGACAAAAATAATAGATTATTTGTAACCCCAGAGTTAAAAATACCTTTAGCATTAGGATACGACAGGAATTCTTTCAAAAAATATAATAATTTATATTTAGCTCTCAATTCTTTAAATTATTTACTTGAAGAAGAACAAGAAAACTATTTATTTGAAATTAGAAAAAAAGAAACCAAAATTAACAAACTTGACAAAGTATTATTAGAAGAAAGAAGTGAAAAGTGGAAAATAATTAATCTGACAGTTCCACTTTTATATGTTTTAATTATATTTTTAACATCCTATTTCTTAAGACGCATGAAATACAATTAAAATGAAAAAAATAATCTTACCATTAATTACAATTATTTTCTTTTCCTGCTCTCATGAAAAATTAACAGATAAAAGAAATTTTTCTATTAATAATATTGAAGCCATTGATTATATCGAAATAAAAAACAAAACTCCAAAAGAAGTTATTTTAAAAAAAGAAAACGAAGTTTGGAAATTGAAAAATGGATTTGCTGTTAAAAAAGAAGCAATAAATTATTTACTTGAAACCTTAAGAGATATTGAAATCAAGAGACCAGTTGCTGTAAATGAAAAAGAAAATATACTTAAAAGAATGAGTATCCAAAGAACAAAAGTTAGTTTATATTCAAATGAAAAAAAAATAAAAACTATATATGTTGGAGGAAATACACAAGATCAGCTGGGAACTTATATGATTCTTGAAGATTCCAGTGAACCATACGTTGTTTCTATTCCTGGGTTTAATGGATATTTAAGTTCTAGATTTTCTTGCGAAGAAAATGATTGGAAAGATAAAATAATCTTTAATTATGATGATAATGAAATTGAGAGTGTTCATTTAAATTACAGAGATACAATACATTCTTTTAAAATTTATTCAGATGATAGTTCTTCAAATAAATACTTCTCTAATTTTAAAAATATTTCAAGTGAAAAATTTTTAAAAAATAATAGAGATTTTAATATTGAAGAAATTATAAAAAGAAATCCCATTTTTGACATTTCACTTAATTTGAAAAATGGCAAAAAAATAGAACTAATAGGTTTTGAGAAAAAGAGTTCCTTAAGAGGAAGAACAAGTATTAAAGACTATGATACGGAAAGATTTTATGGTTTATTTAATGGAGAATTAATTTTAATACAATATAAACAATTCAAAAATATTTTAATAAAGAGAAAAGATTTATTGACTTTTTAATAAATCTTTTAAATGTTGAAAATTTTTTAAAAAAAAAGAATTAAACAATCAAACTTTATTTAAATTTTTTCTAATATTTAATTTTAATTATTTAAATCCGTTTTATGAAATTTATAATATCAAGCCAAACTTTGTTAAAGCATTTACAATTAATTTCTGGTGTTATTGCTCCGAATAACGCACTACCTATTTTAGAAAATTTTTTATTCGAAATTAATAACGAAAAACTAACACTGAGATCAACAGATTTAGACTGTACAATGGAAACAAATATTGGGATAGAATCTAACGATACAGGTACAATTGCTATAGATGCTAAAATGTTACTTGAATTTCTTAAGGCTTTCCCTGAACAACCACTAACATTCATAGTAAATAATGAAAATAATATTGTTAAGGTAATTTCAGAAGATGGAGAATATAGTTTTAGTTTCTATGATGGAAATGAATTCCCTAAAACACCTACACTAAATAATGAAAAATCTATTACTATAAACTCGCAAGTATTTTTAAAAAGTATTACTCAAACTATATTTGCTGCAGGAAATGATGAATTAAGACCTGTAATGTCCGGAGTTTTTTGTGACGTTAGTTCAGGAAATATTAATTTTGTAGCAACTGATGCACATAAATTGATAAAACATAAAGTAAATGAACAAACCGAAGAAAAAACTTCTTTTATTCTACCAAAAAAACCATTAAACATCATTAAAAATATATTTTCAGATTACAATGAAGAAATTAAAATAAATTATGATGAATCTAATGCAATTTTTACATTTAATAATATTACAGTCTATTGTCGTTTAATTGATGGTAATTATCCAAATTACGAGCAAGTAATCCCAAAAGACAACCCCAATACATTAAATATTTTCAGATCTGTTCTAATTAGTGCTATAAAAAAAGTCATGCCTTTATCTAATAAAAGTACTAACCAAATAGTATTTGATATCAAGGGGAATTTACTAAATGTTTCATCTGTAGATAATGATGTAAATAACAGTGCCTTAAGTGTTATTAAATCGAATCTAAAATATGAAGGAGAAGATTTAAAAATAGCATTCAATGGAAAGTTTCTGTTAGAAATACTTCAATCGTTAAATCATGAAGAACTCATAATAAAATTAAATACACCTGCTAGGGCCGTTACAATAGAACCAGACGATGAGATGAATAACACTATAGCTCTAATTATGCCTATTATGTTAACTGATGAATAGTGCGGAGAGAGAGGGATTCGAACCCCCGGTACCTTTCGGTACAATGGTTTTCAAGACCACCGCATTCGACCACTCTGCCATCTCTCCAAAGTATTAATTACTTACCTGTTAATATACAGTAAATATAATTAAGAAGCGTAAAATTAATTAATTTATTAATATCTTCAACTTAATTTCAAATCCATTTTAAATATAATAGTAAATAAATATATTTTTAAACTTCTCTTAAAAACCATAAAAAAAAAAAAAAATTGAAATACCTTTTTAAAATATTATCAAAAATTTCAATTGATAAACTATATTTTCTCTCAAGAATTCTAAATAATGTTCTATATTTCATATTTCCATACAGAAGTAAAGTAATAAATAAAAACCTCAAAAAAATCTATCCAAAAAATTCTAAAAAAGAAATTAAAAAACTAAAAAAAAAATTTTACAAATTTCTAACAGACACAATATTTGAAACCATCAAACTTTTAGATTTTAATATAGATGACATAAAAAAAAGAGTAACACTAAAAAATTCTCAAATAATTCTAAGAAACCAAAACAAAAAAAATATAATTATTGTTTCAAGTCATTATTCTAATTGGGAGTGGTTATTTGCAAGAATAACTATATTGACTAACAAAAAGATATACGCTGTTTATAAACCTCTTAAAAACAATTTTTTTAACAATTTAATATTAAAAATAAGAAGTAAATTTGGAGCAGTAATGTTAAATAAATCAAAAGCTGGAAAATATATAATTCAAAATAAGAAAAATTCTAAAACATATTTTTTTCTTTCAGATCAAGTACCAGAAAACCTTAATAATGTTTATGAAACATTGTTTATGAATACTCATACAACATTTTCAACTGGAGTTGAAAAACTAAGTAAAAAGATAAACTCTATCGTTGTATATGCAAAAATGAAAAAAATAAAACAAGGATATTTTAGTGTTGAATTTTTTGAATTAAATAATAATATAACTGAACAATGCGTTGAATATCTTGAAAAAAGCATTACTGAAAAACCTGAATTTTGGTTATGGTCACACAATAGATGGAAAAGATGAAAAAAGTATGTGTAGCAATTATAAACTGGAATGGATTGCATTGGTTAAAAAATACAATCCCCATTATTGAAAAATACAGCAAAGAAGCTGATATTGTTGTAATTGATAACAATTCTATCGATGGATCAAAACAATTTTTAAAAACTAATTATAAAAAAATTAAAATTATTACGCATGAAAAAAATTATGGATTTGCTGAAGGTTATAATAGAGCAATAAAAAAAATTAAAAATAAGTACATCTTATTAATAAATAATGATGTTATTGTTACTAAAAACTGGATAAATCCATTATTAAATTTTCTTGAATTAAATAAAGAATTTTCTGTAGTTCAACCAAAAATTTTAAACCTTAATAAAAAAAACTACTTTGAATATTCAGGTGCTGCAGGTGGATTTATAGATTACTTTGGTATTCCATTTTGCAGAGGGAGAATTGGTGATGTGATTGAAAAAGATTATGGACAATATAATCACTCAAGTAAAATTTTTTGGGCCTCTGGAACTTGTGTTTTAATTGATAGAAAAACATTTATAACTGTTGGGGGGTTTGATAAACAATTTTTTATGCATCAGGAAGAAATAGACTTATGTTGGAGAATTCAAGGAATTGGAAAAGTTATAGGATATTGCCCCAATAGTAAAGTTTTTCATTACGGAGGCGGAACATTAGCTACTAATAATTATAAAAAAACTTTTTATAATCACAGGAATAATTTAATTATGTTATTTAAAAACTTACCGATTTTCGACTTGATTATTGTGTTAATTAATAGAATAATAATAGATTTTTTTATTTCTCTGAGCTATTTATTTAAGCTTAATTTTTTATCTTTTCTTGCAACATATATAGCTTACTTATCATTTTTAACTTTAATACCAAAATATATTTTTATAAATCATAGAAAAAGTGAAATCAGACAAGGAATTCATAAAAAAATATATGGTAAATATAACATAAGTATTGTTTTACTTAAAGTTCTAAAATTTGATAAATTTTCTAAAATTTTTAAAATCAATTAATATAATTTCGTTCTTTTAATCAAATATGATTTTAACATTTGATGAAAACCCATGTTTAAATCTGCTAAATAATAATCAATTTTATTTTTAGATGCTTTTTCTTTGATTAAAGAAAAAAAAGCATCTTTTTCTAATTGAAATTGCTTCTTAATTTCACTTGGGTTTAGATTAATCTCTTCATTAGTTTCTAAATCGATGAATTTATAAAATCCTCTAGAAAATTCTAAATCTTTCTCAAAGTTGAGATCTGTAACATGAAACAGTATTACTTCATGTTTATTATACTTTAAATTTTGAATACTTTGAAATAAATTATTTAAAGACTCTTCTGTTCCTTGAAAATCACTAAAAATCACAATCAGAGATCTCTCTTTTACTAAATCAACCAAACTACTAATTGATTTAGAAAAATCAGTTTTAATACTTGTTTTTCTTTTCGTCTTTAGTTTCTTTTCGAGTTCATAGATGAGTTGAAAATAATGTTTTTTAGATGCTTTTGGGTTTCGATGAAAATCTAATGACTCTGAAAAAAGTGTAACGCCAAATGCATCTCTTTGCCTCATAAATAAGTTCATCAAACAAGCAGATGAAAGAATTGAAAATGTTAATTTATCTATTGATTTTTTTTCGTTAAATGGAAAGAACATTGAACTAGAAGAATCTATGACTAAATGACATCTAAGATTTGTTTCTTCTACATATCTTTTAACGAACATTTTATCAGTTCTAGCAAACAACTTCCAATCTACATTTTTAATAGATTCACCTTGATTATATATTCTGTGCTCAGCAAACTCTACTGAAAAACCATGAAAAGGACTTTTGTGAAGTCCTGTAATAAAACCCTCAACGACTTGCTTCGCAAAAAAATCTAAATTTTCTAAATAATTTATAGATTTAATATCTACATGCATTAAAAGAATATTAGATCAAGGCATTTAATTTATCTGAAATTTCTTTTTTACTAGCAGCACCAACATGTTTATCTACTACTTCACCATTTTTAATGTATAATAAAGTAGGTATATTTCTTATTCCATATTTACTAGAAAGAGAACTTGCTTCATCAACATTTACTTTGCCGACTATTGCAGTTTTAGAAAATTCCTCAGAAACCTCGTCAATAATTGGACCGATTAATTTACAAGGGCCACACCATTCAGCCCAAAAATCCAAAAGTATTGGTTTATCTGAACTTAAAACTTCATCATAATTTTCTTCAGTTATTTGTAAAGCCATTTTTTTTTTTTTAATAATAGAATAACAAATCTAATTTTTTTTTTCTTTTTTGCAAATCAAAAATTAGACCTTTTTTTAATTAATTTAAAAAATATTCAACTATACCTAATTTATTTAATTCTTTTTTAAATTTTTTAGAAAACTTTACAAAAAAAGTATTGCTTTTTAATGGTAAAAAAATATTTTTTTCAGAACAATATAAATTTAAACCAAGTTTTGTTTTTCCTTTATTATTTTTTACGGTTTCAATAATTTTATGAATTTTATCTTGATTTATTTGAGGATAATTAATATTGACGGAAATAAAATTCCATTCTCTATCCAAATCATCAATTTTATTAATGTTAATTGATAAATCATCATTATAATAGTTCTTTTCAACTGTAGCTTCAATTTCAATAATGGAACCAATTTTAAAATAAGATTTATTAAAAGATTCGTAATTTTTAAAAATCCTAAACTCTTTTGAAGAAGAAAAATCTTCAATAGTTAAAACTCCATATTTATTTCCGTTTTTTGTTTCTCTTTCGTCAAAAAAAGTTACCATTCCACCTAAAATAATTTTTTTATTCTTTAAGTTTCTTAAATCATTTAATTTTATAATTTCACAATTACATCTATGTTTTATTTTTTCAGAGTATTTATTTAATGGATGACCAGAGACATACATTCCTAAAACTTGCTTCTCATTTCTTAATTTTTTTAATTCTTGCCAGTCCTCTGAAGTAGGTATTATAGGGTTTTGTATTGTATCTTGACCTGAAAATAAAACAGGTGTATTTTGACTTTGCCTATACAAAGTTGAAAATCTAATTAAAATTTCTAAAAATGTTTGTTGTTTATTTTCATTAAAATCAAAAAATAATGAACGCTTTCCCTCTGTGAATTTATCAAATGCTCCACCGAATATAAGTGATTCAAAAGCCTTCTTATTTGTTGATCTAGAGTTCATTCTAATAAAAAAATTAAACAGGTCCTTATAAACTCCATTTTTTTTTCTTTCATTTATTATATATTCAGCTGCAGAAGAACCTACTCCTTTGATTGCTCCTAATCCAAATCTAATATGCCCGTCTTTATTTACAGAGTAATTCATATCACTTTCATTTACATCGGGACCTAGTATTGAAATTCCCATAGTTTTACACTCTTCTAAATAAAAAGATAATTTAGAAATATCATTTAAATTATGAGTTAAAACTGAGGCCATAAACTCTGATGGGTAATTAGATTTTAAATAAGCAGTTTGAAAGGCTAAAACAGAGTAACAAGTAGAATGAGACTTATTAAAGGCGTAGGCTGCAAAAGCTTCCCAATCAGTCCAAATTTTATCAATTTTATTTTTTTTATGACCATTTTTTTGACACCCATCAATAAATTTTGTTTTTAATTGATCTAACAAAACTTTATTCTTTTTACCCATTGCTTTTCTTAAAACATCAGCATCTCCTTTAGAAAAATTTGCAAGTTTTTGTGACAAAAGCATTACTTGTTCTTGATAAACTGTTATTCCATAAGTGTCAACCAAAAACTCTTCTTGCTCAGGTAAATCATAATGTATCTTTTCATTTCCATTTTTTCTTGCAATGAATTTAGGAATATATTCAAGAGGACCAGGTCTATAAAGGGCGTTCATTGCAATTAAGTCCTCAAATTTGTCAGGTTTTAATAATCTCAAATATCTCTGCATACCTGCTGATTCAAACTGAAATGTTCCATTTGTTTGTCCATTTTGATATAATTCATATGTTTTTTTATCATCAAGAGGAATTTCATCAATATTAATTTCTATCGAATGTCTTAACTTAATTAATTTAATTGCATCACTGATAATTGAAAGGGTTTTAAGCCCCAAAAAATCCATTTTTAATAAACCAGCAGATTCTACAACACTATTATCAAATTGAGTAGTTGGTAATTGTTGTTCAATTTCCCCATCAATGATTTTTATAGAGTTTGAAGAAATTGCTACAGGAATAATTTCTCTCATATCTGAAGGAGTAATTATCATTCCACATGCATGAGTTCCTATATTTCTAATACTTCCCTCAAGTAATGATGCACTAATCAAAACCTGTGATTCTAAATCATCATTTTTTAAAATTTTTTGAATCAAATTAACATTATAAAGTTGGTCTCTATTTAATTTGTCTTTTAAATTACTGTTTGAATCTTGTGGGTAAATAATTTCCTTTAAAGAAATATTATTTGGTATAAGTTTAGCAATTCTATCAGTTTTAGAAAGATCTAAATTAAGTACTCTTCCAACATCTCTAATTGATGATTTAGCAGCCATTGTTCCAAAAGTAATAATTTGAGCTACTTGATTCAATCCATATTTTTTAACCACCCATGATATTAATCTTGACCTACCTTCGTCATCGAAATCAATATCAATATCAGGTAATGAAACCCTATCAGGATTTAAAAACCTTTCAAAAAGAAGTCCGTACTTAATTGGATCAACATTTGTAATTCCTATACAAAAAGCAACAACTGATCCTGCTGCGGAACCTCTACCTGGACCAACAATAACTCCCATCTCTCGGGCTTTTCTTGTAATATCTTGAACAATTAAAAAATAACCAGGATAACCTGTTTTCTTAATTGTTTCAAGCTCAAAAAATATTCTTTCTTTGAGACTATCAGGAACATCACCATATCTCCTTCTAGCACCCTCTAAAGTTATATGTTTTAAGTAATCATTTTGATTTAAAAATTCCTTAGGTATATCAAAAATGGGTAATGATACTTTTTTTTCTAAATCAAAATCTTGAATTTTTTCATAAATTTCTTTACAAACACTAAATACTTCTGGAATATCACTAAATAAATCAAACATTTCTTTATTTGATTTAAAGTAAAACTCTTTAGAAGGTAAACCAAACCTAAAACCTCTACCTTTTCCAATTGGAGTTTCTTTTAACTCACCATTTTTGATACACAATAAAATATCATGAGAATCGGAATCAGATTTTTTTTGATAATAAACTTCGTTTGAGCAAAAGTATTTTACAGAGTATTTTTTACACCAATTAATTAGGATTTTTGAAACATAATTTTCGTCTTCTAAATCATGTCTACTCAATTGTACATAAAAATCTGATTCAAAATTATTTTTCCACCATAAGAATAATTTTTCAGCTTCTTCTTCTCCCTGGTTCAATAGAGCTTGACTTATTTCTCCCTTAAGTCCACTAGAAACAACAATTAGATCGTCTTTATATTTTAGCAATAAATCCTTATCAATTCTTGGAAAGCCAGAGTATAAACCATCTATATAACCAAATGAGGATAATTTTGACAGATTTTGATAACCTGTAATGTTCTTTGCATAAACAATTTGTGAAAATCTTCTATCTTTATTTTCTCTGGTGAAATTTCTTTTTTTATGATTTTCTGTTAAAAAAAACTCACAACCCAATATTGGCTTTATATTATTTTCCTTGCACTTTTTAACAAATTTAAATGCACCAAATAAATTACCCAAATCTGTTAAGCCAACTGCTGGCATATTATTCTCCACAGCAGATTCTACCAATGCATCAACAGAAACTGTTGACTGTAAAATTGAAAAACTTGAGTGGCAATGTAAATGAATAAAAAAATGATTATTTGCATTATACAGTTTTTTTTCAGACTTTGAATTTTCACTAGAATTATCTTGAATTAAATCTATTTTATCTTCTCTTTCATCATTATCTTTATTCTTTATTGCGGGGATTGATTTAAAAGGTGGAATTATCTTTTTATTTAATTCAAAAAAATCATTTTTTTGTTCTTGTGATAAAACTCCGTCTGTACTAATTATTTTTAATCTCAATAATTCAAAAAAACATCTTGCTGTCGCTGCAACATCAACTGAAGCATTATGAGCCTCTAAAAAATCATTTCCAAATAATTTTATATGTAATTCAGTTAATTTAGGGAATTTAAATTTTCCAAATCTTCCCCCGGGTATTTGGCAATAATTTGCAGAATTTTCAGACATTGTATCAAGAGTTTCCCATGCAAATTCATTACTTTTAACAACTAACTTTCTTTTATCTTTTTTTTCAATTAAGAAAATTTGATTTAGTCTGTAAAACTCAGAGAATATAATATTAATGTCAAATGAAATATTGTGACCAATTAAAAATTTAGATTTTTTTAGTGATGATAAAAATTCTTTCAATACATAATCTATTGGGTGCCCATCTAAAATTGCCCTCTCAGTTGAAATACCATGAATTTTTTCAGAATTATAAGGAATTGTGAATCCATTGGGTTTAATTATATAGTTTTTTATTTCAACTAATCTTCCAGAAAAATCATGCAATTGCCAAGCTAACTGAATACACCTTGGCCAATTTTCAGTGTTGCTAATTGGTGCTCCAAAATCCTTAGGAAGTCCTGTAGTCTCTGTATCGAAAATTATGAACATGATTATTTATCTATGTTTAAATTAAATGTAAAAAAAAATATCAAATAAAGAAGTTCTATTTTATTAATATTAAATTTTTTATTTTAAATATTTATCTCATATTTGCAAACGCATTAATTAACTGGGTTTTGGACCCTTTTTAAAAAATTAATTTATTATGGCAACCAAAATAAGATTACAAAGACACGGAAAAAAAAGAAGACCTTTCTACCATATAGTTATCGCAGATTCTAGAGCAAAAAGAGATGGAAAATTTATTGAAAAAATAGGAACCTATAATCCTAACACAAAACCAGCTACAATTGATTTAAATTTTGAATCAGCTCTATCGTGGCTTAAAAAAGGTGCAATTCCAACAGATACTGCGAGAGCAATCTTATCTCATAAGGGAGTTTTATATAAAAAACACTTACTGGATGGAGTTAAAAAGGGCGCTTTTGACGAAAGTGTTGCTGAAAATAAATTTAACAAATGGATAAGTGAAAAAGAAGCAAAAATTAATGACATTATATCTCAATCTGAAAAAGAAAAAGAAAAAGTGATAAAAGAAACGATTGAAAGAGAAAAAGCTGTTAGAGCAAAAAAAGAAGAATCTATAGCTGCAAAAAACAAGCCTACTGAAGAAGCACCTGCTGCTGAAGAAGCACCTGCTGCTGAAG
>CEUK01164565.1_pt1 | contig 29914 bp, 19 predicted proteins | sample 356451 | NCBI WGS metagenome assembly CEUK01 (sample SAMEA2622843, study PRJEB7988) | marine metagenome | isolation source: saline water (ENVO:00002010), including
CTCTAAAGCTGTGCTGAATTCCTTCATTCTCACCATTTGCCATTAGTGTTGGAACAGGGAGCCCCATTTCTGGATCCTGAACATTATTGATAACAACATCAACATCATCAACAATATCACATTGGAAGATTAATCTCGCCTTTTCAATATCATCAAGTTCTGAAGCACTAACAGTCTCGTTGGCAAGCTGATAGATTTGATAACCTTGGAAAGTGTAAGAACGAGTTAATGAGTCGTATAGTTCACCTTCAATATTAAACTTGGGAATACCCGGATCGAACATTTGGTAGTTCTCTTCGAAATTGTTTGATAGTGGGTTTTCATTTTTGAGATAAAGTATCAACTCATTCTCAAGCTCCTGTATAGTTACATCGGGAGCATCTGGACCACTAACAATTTCGAAACAATTATCGAAAAGAGCTTGTGCTTTGTCATCAGCTTGACGCATTAAGCTAACACTTTCAAGAGGATCACCTGATGAACCCTGAGCCCAAACAATACCCATTGTAATATTGTTATAATCTCCTGGCTCTAATGTAAATGGACCAGCTGATTGAATAAATCTTCTATCTGCTGGCGGGTTACCTGAAGTAACCTCTGTCCATGGCTCAGCACTAATACCACCAGTTCCCCAATTATATGGATCTGTTTCTCCTGGGAACATATAATCAGATGGAATATCTAGATTAGCACCTGTTGCAGGGCTTACACCATCACCACCATATGCCATCTTCTGACCGTTAAGCCAAATACCATTCATGTAATTATAGTAGTGAAGAGGTGTTGAAGGCTCTCCATTAATATTTGATCCACTGTTATTGTAGTATACAAAACGACGCATTCCAAAACGCTCGTTATCTATAACACCATCACCGTATCCAATACCGATACCGCTATAAGGAATTCCAAGAGAATCAATAGCATCAGTAAATACAGTTGTTAATGGATTATCAATTGAGTCAGCATCTTGGTAAGGTCCCTCAAAAAAGTCTACTCCAACTGCAGGAGTATATTCTAAGTAACCCTGAGAGCTCGTTGATGGCTCATCATAAGCGTCACCATTGTATGAATATCCCAAACCACGTTGAACATCACAACCTACATAATCGTCTGTAGCAGTTCCCACATCAGCATCAACCCAAACACCAAAGTAAGTATCACCCAGAGTTTGAGTTCCCTGATTAATAAGTACGTAGTTGTGGAAGGTCATGTTATTAACCTCATCGTTTGTAGAAAACTGGAAAACCTGAGCTCTGATTTCCATACCAATTGGCTCACCTTGAGACTCAGAGTGCACATTTCCTTTATCGTTGAAAATCCAATAGAAGTTTCTATCTCCATAAAGTGGAACAATATCTTCACGACGACGCTCTTTACAATCAATTTCTGACAAGAAATCATACCATGGGTAGTCCCCTTGAGAAGGGTCGTAAAAACCATTTCCATCGTAATCCACAAATGGCCCTAAATAGAAATCCTGATTTTGAGCTGTATTACCGTGAGCGGGAAAATCAAAGAAGTAGTTTGGGATAGCATAACCATCAGGGAATTCATCTTCGAGAGTCCCAGCCATCGCTGCATCAAAGTATGCTCTATGTAACTGAGCGTCTGCTCTAGTTGAAATAAAGAACTTATCGTATTCCTGACAAGTGCTTTCGTCAATTTCAGCTCCACCATCATTTGTAAGAGGCCCTGTCCAATAATCATTACCGGATCTAAAAGTCAATGCTGCAAGCTTTAATTGTTGGTCAGGAGAAATTCCTCCCATCCAAAGAGCTCCAGCATACAATGAACTAACTCCACCTCCTTTTGGAACTTCATAAGAAGCCTGGCTTAGAGCTCGGTCTTGCCAAAGAGATCCTCCAGTTTCAATTAGAGCCTTTACATTATTCCACTCAATATCTCTTAGGGCAGTAGCAGGTGCACAGGCAGCTGCACGAAGCTGAGGAATAGCCTCAACTGTATTATTGTTATCAGTTTCTCCAGGACCATTTAAACCTACATACTTATAGGCAAGTACAGGTTGGGCAGCTAGAAGAGCTACAACGAATATTGAATAAATGCGTTTCATGGGTGTTTCAAGCATTACTGAGTTCTCAATCAAAAGTCAAACTTTAGTCCTAAACGCACCGTACGAGGTACACCTAGATTGAATGGGTTATCTACATACATTGTGTAGTAGTTTCTGAATGAGTCAGGATTGTTCTGACTGTTGATTAGAGGTTGGTATTGAGATGCAGCTAAGTATCCATCGTCATTAGACACGCCAGTAAATCTGTAAACAGAGTTAATGTTCTGAGTGTTGAGGATGTTACCAATCCACAAGTATAGATTCAAGTTAATTTCTTTTGCCTTGTCTCCTTCTCCACCAAACTTCAATGTGTAATTCTTATCAAGGTTTACATCCATATTGAACTGCCAAGGAAGACGAGATCCATTGATACTACCTTCAGTTGAAGGACTAATTTCTCCCGTAATTGGAGTTGCAATTGTTGACGCTGTGTAAGGTGTGCCGGATCCTAGATTTGCAATAAGGTTAAGTCCCATATCAGCAAATAATTGCTTTTTCCCTAAAACTGGTCCGTCGTATTGATCTCCTGAACCATAGCGGTAATCTATGTTTGCTACAATTCTATGACGTTGGTCATAGTTAAGTGGCGTTATAGAACGTAGGTTAGGGAGTCCAGCATTAATTAGAGCAAGTGCTGTAGATGTAGTAGAACCAGTTCCGTCAGCAAATTGAAGTGTGTAGTTAGCATTTAATCTAACATTACCTGTACGACGAAGATCATAACCAACAGTAAATCCTTTTACCGTACCAAAGTCTAAGTTGCCAAATGCTCTATATGGACGAGGGTAAGCTCCAGTGAAGTTTCTTACCTGAATCATATCACGCATCTCCTTATAGTAAGCAGCAATCTTTAAACTTGAGGTCTTTGTAAGAACCTGTTGGAAACCAAGTTCGTAGTCAATAGTCTTTTCAGGTCTAAGATTTGGATTTGAGATAAGATTATTTCTACTCTCAAGAAATAAGTAATCAATAGGTGAGAATCTATTGCTAGATGTTGGTCTTTGTGTTAGGATATCGTAGTGTGCAAAGAATACAGCCTCGTCACTAATATTGAATGAGAAAGAAATTCTAGGCATGATGTTTACAGCAGGGACGTAATCCTCAAATGCATCTTCCTGAAGATCCCTATCTGGATTTTGATCTTGCAACCAAGGTGCAGGGTACGGCTCATTTACAGCAAGAATATCTGGATCATTAATCTCAGCTCCAACTGAATTGTACCATGTATCTCCATCTCTATATCCAACAATAGCATTTGGATTTTCTAATGCATCAACATAAACAACATATTCATCACCAATGTTATCAGGGATATCAGTGTCTAAATTAAAATTGTCTAAATGTAAATCAACTAGATCTTGTGAAAGTTCACCAACTGTATGAGATTTACCAATTACATAAGGGTCTTTAAGCACAGGTTGGTTTGCATCAAATCTATCAACACGTACACCGACGTTAAAAATGATGTCGTCAAATGTGAACTTATCCATTACATAGCCTGAGATATAAATAGGTTCATAAGCAGCAATTGGACGACTTAAGTAACCTGTATCTACACCGTTACGCTTACGTGTTTGATTAAAGAAATCACTTATCGTGGGATTTCCATATTGTGGATTTCCCCATGCGTCAAACCCGGAGTAATTTACAAGGTTTGCTCCTTGGTTTAAAAGGTCGTCAGCACCGAACATGTCTAAAGAAAGCTGATCAGGAGTTAATTCGTCAATATTGATGAATTCGTCTTCTGCAGCATTTAAAGCATCTCTAAGACTTTCATCAAACTCAAATTGATTTTCTCCAATTAATCTGCCATAAGTAACGTAGTACTCTGTACCGATATTGGTAATTGTAGAGTCGTTTAAGTCTAACTCCTTAATGTGTGAGTTCGTGTATTGACGAGCGAGAGTCCAAAGCCCAATAGGCGCAAGCGAGAAGAATGCATCTCTACGTTGCTCGTATTCAAATCCAACTTGAAGTGCGTGATCTCCAACATCAGCAGAACCTGCAGCACTGAATCTAAATTGACTGTTATTCGTGATAGTGTATGAATCACCCTGTGACCCATAGTAGCTCCATAATCCATAAACTGAAGACGGGGTTTGGCCATTCAGAATTGCGTTTCCGTTTTGCACGTCAAGCATACTGTCATAGGGACCATCAACAAATGGATTATATGGCTCAGGATCAAAAAGATTAAAGTATTGGTTGTTAATCGCGCTTAGTTCTGGGTTGTAAATAGAAGAATCATAAGTCACAAGCGTGTCCTCCCATCCATTGTGAACAAAACGGCCACTTGTAGGGTCATACCCGTAAGAGTTTTGCCTAAATACTTCGAATTGTCCAACGTGACCGTAACGGAAGAAATTATCCTGGTGATTAGCATCCTGAGTATTGCTGTAAGTCTGGCTGTAATCAACCATTAACTGATAGAATACATTCTTTAATGTGCTAGTGTTGTCCTCTTCATCATTAATGAATCTCTGGCTAAACTTTGCGTATGCTCTCCAGTCGAAACTTGTAACTAGGTTATTGTTTTCCCAGTTCATTAATGAGTTTGCGTAACTACTAGAGTTGAACTTACCGCCAGCAGCAGTAGCACCAAATGTTAAGCTAGTAGTTTCATTTGTGTTAACGTCAATCTTAGCAACCAAGTTTGCACTTTGAGTTGCAACATTCATTCTAGTGTCAATCTTTTGGAAAGATTCAGGGCCTAGGAAATCTGAATTGTACAGTGCACCGTTTACTTCACCAAGAGAACTAATGTTCTGACGAAGTGGGGTATCAAATACATCCTGCCGTGCTGCATCTGTCATTCTGTAAACACCACCAAAAGTTGGTCTTGGATCTTTTTGGTATGTATAGTTACCGGAGAGAAACAACCCAAGAAGCGGATCTGTCTTTTCTCCTTTTTCGTTTTTGCGGAAGAGGATAGGTCCGGATGCAACAGCCTCAGCTAGGTTGTATCCAAATTTGTCTAACCCATAAACTTTTTCTCCAACTGGCAATCCAGAAGAGATTACCTCACCACCACCAAACCACGTTCTACTTGAGTTACGTAGAGAGATATTAATTACACCACCTGTAGCGTCACCAATGTTTGCGGGTATACCACCTGTTACAACCTGTACTTCCTCAATTGCAGATTTTGGAAGAGCTGAAGAACCTCGAACTTTAATTCCATCGATATATACCCAAGTAGAAGAACTACGTGCACCACGGATAGAAATTCCACCACCTGTACCTGCAGTACTTGCACCAGCAACAGTTGTCGCAATAGAGGTAGCCGAACGACCAGGAAGTTTGTCAATATCCTCACGACTAACTGTTCCACCTGATGCACCACCATCTTTATCGATAAGAGGCACTGTGTACTCAACAACCTCAGCTTCGTCAATCATTACACCCACATTTAATGCTGCGTTCACAAATTGAATCTTGTTAGCAGTGATTTTAACTCCAGTAATCTTTTTAGGTTGGTAACCAACAAAAGAAATTAATACGTCGTACGTACCTGGAGAAATTGGCTTAATTGTGTACTTACCATCAAAATCGGTATTGGTGCCGGATACTTGGTTTCCGTTTAGGAATACAACTACACTAGAGAACGGAAGTGGATCTCCCAAATCTCCATCAGTTACGGTTCCTTTTAGGGTTCCGGACCCAACTTGGGACAGACCAGCACTTGACAGTAGAAGTACTGCTGCAAAAAATGATATAAAACCTTTCATTAACAGGTGTTTTTCAGGCGTTTCTATAGAAGGGGTAAATATAAGCTTTTTACTCCCTTTGTGAAAGAGTGTGAAATTTACGGTAATATACAGCTTATAAGCGGTTTCTCATGCGCCACCACCACGAATGTGTCCTTCCTTTAGCCTGCCTTCGTGCTTGTTTTTGTCCATCGAGCATCATTTGCTTCGTTTGATTGTCTTGCATCATGTAATGATCGTGCTGCCTTTGCTTATAATTTTTTTCCCACTCTTTGTAGGCAGCTTTTGCGCGCTTTTTGGCCTGAATCTTTGATTTTTTCTGCTTAAATCGTTCAATCAAAGACGGCTTTTCCTCAATTTGTGCATGAGTAGGCATGGCGAAACCAAAAGTCCCCGCAATAATTATATACTTAACGAGTTTCACTACTTTAAATTTAGTTGATTTATCGCTTTAGAAACAGTCTCAACAGGTAGTTGACAGGCACCCTCCTGACACACGAAAATCTTCAGGCCGTTATTATCGATTGATTTAGGCATTTTGCCCTGAGTAAATTGAGGGATCGAGTTGTCTGAGGAAGCGCCTACAATGATTGTTTGGCCAAGAAAAAAAGCATCCAATTCAGCTCTTGAAGAGGTTAAATCATTTGGGTTAGACGAAGTTATAGTTATTTCATAAAACGGCTCAGATCTCATGAGCGCACACTTACCCCAATTTGTAGCGCTTTGAATGTTGAGACTCTCGTTTAAATAAGCAAGAAGCATCCTATCAGACCTCTCAAGCCAGTCTGCCCTGCTAAAAAACTTTCCTAATTTGAATAAATTGACTGCCATTGTAGAATTTGAAGCAGGGATTACATTGTCATTATTTTCCTGTTTTTTAGCAAATAATTTGTTGTGGTCTTGAGAGGTAAACCAAAACATACCAAGATTCAAGTCGTAGAATTTATCGAAACTGTAGTTAAGAAGATCCCTTGCGTGATTTAAATACGTTACATCGAAAGTTGTTTCATACATATCTATACATGCCTTAATTGTAAAGGCGTAATCTTCCATGAATCCTGAAATTGAATGACCTGTTTGATTGTGGTATGTATGGTACAATCCGCCATCCTTCATTTGGGCTTTTTCGAGTAAAAACCCCATCGCTTCAGTAGCTCTCACTAAATGCTTCTCTTCGCCAAAAACTCTGTAGGAGGCGCATAGTCCAGAGACTGTCAAGGCTGTCCAAGACGTGAGAACCTTATCGTCTAATCCCGGTTTTGTACGGGCTTCTCTGTGTTTGAAAAGCTTAGCATTGATGCTCTGAAGTTCTTTATTGAATTTAGCTTTGGGTAAACTTAAATCGCTAGCCAATACCTCGTCGCTTGACCATTTCATCAAGACGTTATTGCCTTGCTCCCAAAGTGATTTTTGGTCTATGTTGTAGACCTTAATTGCGAATTCTAGCTCATCACTTGTTAAGATTCTTTCAAGTTCCTCTTTAGACCAAACATAAAATTTACCTTCTTCACCCTCTGTGTCAGCGTCGAGAGCTGAATGGAATCCGCCACTTGTGTCGTTGAGTTCTCTGAGTATGAAATCAATGGTTTTAAAAACTACATCTTTATAGGTGGCTTCTTTGAAGATTTGGTATGCTTGAGAATATGTTGCAATGAGTTGTGCATTGTCGTAAAGCATTTTCTCAAAATGAGGGACTTTCCAATCTGAGTCTGTGCTGTAACGAGCAAAACCGCCACCGATTTGGTCATAGATTCCTCCTCTAGCCATTGCATCTAAAGTGAGTCGCGCTTGATTAATAGCATCTTCGTCGCCTCGGACTGATCCGTAATGAAGTAAGAAATCTAAATTCGTTGGGAGTGGGAACTTTGGTGCTCCCTTGCTCAGCCCCATTTTCCTATCCCAACTCTGCTGCCAAGCTTCGAGTTGTTTGTCGAGTGATGCACTGATTTTGTTGCATTGGGATTTGGGCCATGGTCTCCCTGCAAAATCTGCAGCATCTTCATCGGGTGGAGCAATTATGAGATCAGATTGTTCAACACCTCGTTTTAGGTTATTTGCATATTCTTCGACCTTTTTAGGATTGTTAGAGTATATTGAGATTATAGATTCAAGCGTTTCGAGAAAAGTATTTTTAGGGTAGTATGTGCCGCCAAAAATTGGTCGACCATCCGGTAATGCGATACAGTTTAATGGCCATCCACCTCTTCCTGTCATTATTTGGACCGAATGCATGTAAACAGCATCCACATCTGGTCTCTCCTCTCTATCAACCTTAATTGAAACAAAATGCTCATTGATAAACTCGGCTGCTTCTTCATCCTCAAAAGTTTGGTGCTCCATAACATGACACCAATGGCAAGCGCTATATCCAATGCTAACAAAAAGTAGCTTATTATCTAAACGCGCTTTCTCGAAAGCTTCATCGCACCATGGCATCCAATCCACTGGATTATGTGCATGTTGCTTCAAATATGGGCTTGAAGAATTTGCTAATTCGTTAGTGTATTTATGAGTTGAATCAGGCATATTGTTACAGCCCAAATTTATCGATCTAATGGATGAAAGTAAGCCTGTGCTAAGCATATATTTGATAACCTCAATTTACATGCAATGCAACTAAGCAATTCCGACTCTCAAATCGCCACTCTTATTGAGCGTGAACACAAACGTCAAATAGAAGGAGCTGAACTAATCGCTTCAGAGAATTTCACTTCTCAAGCAGTTATGGAGGCACAGGGTTCTATACTTACAAATAAGTATGCTGAAGGTCTTCCTAGAAAGAGGTATTACGGAGGATGCAAGTTTGTAGATGAGGTAGAGCAACTAGCAATTGATAGGTTGTGTGAATTGTTTGGTGCAGAGTGGGCAAATGTTCAACCTCACTCAGGCGCTTCTGCTAACTCTGCAGTAATGTTAGCTTGTTTGAATCCTGGAGATAAGATTCTTGGATTTGATTTAAGTCATGGTGGACACCTCACTCACGGTTCTCCTGTAAACTATTCTGGGAAATTGTACAATCCAGTTTTCTATGGAGTAGAAGAGGACACGGGTAGAGTTGACATGGATAAGGTTGCCGAAATTGCCGAAATAGAAAAACCCCAAATGATTATTTGTGGTGCTTCAGCTTATGCTAGAGATTGGGATTACGCTCGCTTTAGAGAAATCGCCGATAGTGTTGGAGCGATTTTGCTTGCCGATGTGAGTCACCCTTCCGGGCTTATTGCTTCCGGACTTCTGCGCGATCCTCTACCACATTGTCACGTTGTTACAACGACAACTCATAAGACATTAAGAGGTCCTCGTGGTGGAGTTATTATGGTGGGAAAGGACTTCCCAAACCCTTGGGGCAAAACCACAATGAAGGGCAAAGTAAGATCGTTCACCTCAATTCTTGACTCAGGTGTATTCCCAGGGATGCAAGGCGGTCCACTTGAACATGTAATTGCAGGAAAGGCTGTTGCATTTGGCGAAGCATTAAAGCCCGCATACAAGGACTACTGTAAGCAGGTTATTAATAATGCTCAAGCAATGGCATCTGCTTTTATAAACAGAGGATACAACCTTATCAGCGGTGGGACAGACAACCATCTTATGTTAATTGATCTGAGCAATAAAGACATTACTGGAAAGGATGCTGAGATTGCTCTTGGTAAGGCTGAAATCACAGTAAATAAGAATATGGTTCCATTTGATACTCGCTCACCATTTGTGACTTCGGGAATGAGAGTTGGAACTCCTGCTATTACTACTCGAGGATTAGTAGAGAGCGATATGGAGCAGCTAGTTGATTGGATAGATGAAGCTATTCGCAACAACGAAGATAACACAGCACTAGAAAGAATTGGTGGGGCTGTGATGGAACACATGTTAAAGTTCCCACTACACTAATTAGTGATTAGTTCAGTTTTTTAACACTACCCTCAGGACTATTTAAAAGTATAATACTTTCGACCTCTCGATTTCGAAAGTGCATCTTAATGTGAGAGCAAGTCGCTTTGTTGATGCTTACACTATTACTATCATCAATGGTATAATAAAGAATATTGCCGTTTCCTTTTATGTCAACATAATCGATGTCTCCTCCGGTGAATTGTGCATCAAGAGTTTTGCCCATCATTTTGTTTTGGAGAGTATCGTTTGTGTAACTCAATACCATAGCGTTTCCAATTAGAGAAAGTACTGAAGGTTTGTTTTTGTCTATGATCATTTTAACACTGTCACCGCTCAATTCTTCCTCTTCTGATCTCACTTTTGGGTTCCCTAAAAGCCAAACCTCATCAGCATCAAGATCCCAGCTGAGTGAATCACCTTCGCCTGAAAATGCACCCTGCTCGAATTCAACTTCGCCAACTGCAAATAGCCAATCCTCGCTTTTTCTTAATGTTTCTGCACCGAGAATTAAGGTGTCTCCCTCTTCGATATTTGTCGCTATAGCTAGAGTTGCAGAGTCGCCATGAATGATTTCGATGTTATTTGTGCGGTTTGCATAAACTCCAGTTACTATCAAAGTTTTCGAGGGGTTTTTAACTACGACGTTGCCCCATGCTGAACCATCGCCCGATTTTTGCGATACGACAATGCTGTCACCTGCTAGGAAGCCTTTCTTGTCGTAGATGCTTGCGTTGCCAGAGAACCATCCGGATTCTGAGGCTCCGTCAAATTCGCCGCGGGAACAATTTATGAGGGCGCCATCCATGTCTATATGGGTGCGCTTAAAAATTGAGAAGTGCTGATCTTCTTTGTCTATTGCAATAGAGTCTGAGGCAATGAAATCTGCTCCTTCTTCTATGATTACGTTGCCACCTGCGTAAAGGCGTCCGGATTTTGAGCTATAAGTTCCGAGATTGCTTTCGAGAGTTTTAAGTCCGTCGACAAACTGAGCACGCTGGTAGTAGCTGACAAGTTTTCTCTCAATGTCGTAGATGAGTTCTGGACATTTGATACTCATTTCATCGTGAAGGAACTCTACGTCTTCGCGAACGGTTATGGTTTGGTATTCCGGATTTAGAATAGCGTATTCTGCAAAGAGGGTATTGTTGGGTTCGTTTACTACTTTGATGCTACTGAAAACTTCGAATCTTCCGTTGTCAAATCTATATGCACTGTCACAGTATAGGACAGCTTCACCAAATCCAAGTTTTACATTTCCAAGAAGACGGCTTGCATCTGAGATAAGCGGGTCACGCTCAATGGTGTTTGCACCAAGAATCTGAATTTGCTCTTTAGTAGGACCTGAGGTTTGGGCTAGAGCAAAAGTGGCAAAAGCCAAAAGTCCAATAAGTAAAAATGTGTATTTAAGCCGTTTTATCATCCAACAACCCCGGCAGCAACTGTAGCATGCGTGCTCGGGTCCACTAAGATAAACGCACCAGTGGTACGATTAGTGCGATAAGGGTCAGCAAGTATTGGTGAAGCAGTTTTAATCTTCACTCTCGCTATGTCATTCATCGCAACTTCTTTGTTTTCTTCATCCCTATGAAGTGTGTTTATGTCTATTCGATAAAGGACGTCTGACACCATCGCTCTAACCTCTTGTGACATATGCCTAAGTATAAGTCTATAAGATGGATTTAATGCTCTTGAATCCAGCCAACAAATTTTAGCGTCGACCTCGCTAATCATTTGAGGTTGATTGTTTTTTCTAACCAACATTTCTCCTCTACTAAGATCTATGTCATCTTCAAGAGTCATAACAACACTTAGGGGTGGGAACGCAAGATCTAGTTCTTTTTCTCCTAGCTTGATTGACTTAACTTTCGTTTCTATGCCGCTTGGAAGAGCAACTACTGCATCGCCTTTTTTAAATACTCCAGAAGCAATTCTGCCTGCATAACCTCTGAAATCTCTGTGTTTATCAGTTTGAGGACGCACAACATATTGTACTGGGAATCTGCAATCCTGAAGGTTTCTATCAGCACCCACATGCACGTTTTCAAGATGGTGAAGTAGGGTAGATCCTCCGTACCAAGACATCCTCTCCGAACTATCTACTACATTATCTCCCTTCAGTGCACTTATGGGAATGAATGTAATATCCTTGATATCTAGTCTAGAACTGAAGCTTTTGAATGCAACAACTATGTCTCTGTATTTTTCTTCATCATAGTCGATAAGGTCCATTTTGTTTACACAAACTACAAGGTGCTGTAAACCTAATAAAGATGCAATAAAGCTGTGTCTGTGGGTTTGTTCTACCAATCCGTTTCTAGCATCAATTAAGATAATGGCCAAATCAGCTGTTGAAGCTCCGGTAACCATATTTCTAGTGTACTGAATATGACCAGGAGTATCAGCAATAATAAACTTCCTTTTAGGAGTTGAAAAATATCTATATGCAACATCAATCGTAATCCCCTGTTCTCTTTCAGCTCTAAGACCATCTGTAAGAAGACTAAGGTCGGCATCCTCTAGACCTTTGTGTTTTGAGGCTTCTTCTATAGCCTCCATTTGGTCCCGGAATATGCTTTTTGAATCGTAAAGAAGTCTTCCAATTAAAGTGCTTTTTCCGTCGTCGACACTACCTGCAGTAGTGAAACGAAGTAAACCGTTGTGATGTGTTGATGTAATCATTAGAAGTATCCTTCTTTTTTTCTATCCTCCATTGCACTTGTACTTCTCCTGTCATCCATTCTTCCTCCTCTTTCTGTTATTCTAGTAACAGCAACTTCTTCAATTATTTTCTCCAATGTATCAGCGTCGCTTTCAAAAGCTCCAGTAATAGTCAAGTCCCCAAGAGTCCTGAATCTAACCTGCATCATTTCTGTAGTCTCATTTTCCTTTAAGTTGAGATATTCAGAATTAGCAAGAATTTGACCATCTCTTCTTACGCATTCCCTATGATGAGAATAGTAGAGACTTGGTAGTTGGATACTTTCTTTCAAGATGTAATTCCATACATCAAGTTCTGTCCAATTATTCAATGGAAAAACTCTAAAGTGCTCATCCGGAGCATGCATCCCATTAAACAAATTCCATAATTCTGGTCTTTGATTTTTAGGATCCCATTGACTGAAATCATCTCTATGAGAAAAGAATCTTTCTTTTGCTCTTGCCTTTTCCTCGTCTCGTCTAGCTCCTCCAATACATGCATCAAACTTATTTTCCTCAATAGTGTCAATCAGAGTAGTAGTTTGAAGTTTATTTCTGCTAGCGTTATGTCCAGTTTCCTCCCTTACCTTTCCATCGTCAATAGTTTTTTGAACTGAACCAACAATTAGGGTTGCCCCTAAACGTTCAACAAGGCTATCTCTAAATTCAATAGTTTCAGGGAAGTTGTGCCCTGTATCAATATGAACTAGGGGCATTGGGATATTAGCAGGGGCAAAAGCCTTAGCAGCAAGGTGAGTAACCACGATACTATCCTTTCCTCCACTCAATAAAATAGCTGGTCTATCAAATTGAGCAGCCACTTCTCTGATAACATAGATGGATTCAGCTTCTAATTCTGCAAGGTGATCTAAATTATATGTGTCTGTACTAGTCATCCCTTCCTAATCTTCCATATTTAAACCAAGCTCTTTCATGCATGTAGTAAAATAGCATTTTTAAAAAGAATTCGATGGTTGTTATTATCCCTGCACTCTCTAAATCAGAAGTAAAAATATAAAAAAGAGAGAATGTTGTTGCAGACGCCACAATTCTCCATGTTAGAGTTTTTGCAAGGTGTCTGATTCGAGATGTTTTGTTGTCCACTAGTTAGTTCAATAAGGAGGTTTTAAACCCTAAAATTATTGTGCGAATTTAGGATGTGTTGCTAGTCGTTCTTCAACATTTTCCCAGTTTGTGAAATGAAATCCTCTATCGTCTAGATATAAAGTTGCAGCAAATTTTGAATTACTCACTTTATCAAATAAATCCGTCATCTCGTATTTCTCCAACCATTCTTCAATTACTAGAGATGGACGTGAGCTCATAATCTTTAAGGCATAGCCTTTCTCCTTAAGTCTTTGAAGTACCTCTCTAGCTCCATCCATAGGGGGATCATAAGCATTGTCTAATCCCTGAAATCCGTTACTGTACTTATGTATTACTCCATCAAAATCAATTGCTAAGGTTTTTCTTTTGTCTAAAGTTTTTAGCTCTTTTGATGGAACTGGACTAATGTCTAAAATTGTAGAAACACCCTCTTCAACTGTTGTAGCCCCTGTATCTATGTCAATGAAATTGAGTTGAGGTTTCTCATAATTACTAATGTGGTTTTCTTCTCGCCCTCTTACTTCATCTGTATGAACATAAATCTCAGTTACATCAACTGCTGACTTTAGTTCCTCTCTCATCTCTCGATAAGGGGCAATCAAACTAACGATTACGACTTCTCCTTTATGGTGGAGATATCTGGCAATATTCTGAGCATTCCTAACATTTAAAACTCTCCCAGATTTAGAATAATCCTTATTTCCAGTAATGTCCCTTAATTCATCTCCATCAATGTGATGTGGTGAATATCCAAGCCTCCTGAGCTGAGCAATAAGCCCTTTTGCTAAGGTTGTTTTACCATGGCCAGGTTGACCTGTGAACCAATAGATCATGCTAATTTTGGATTTAGCAAAAGTGTTTGTTCTCTGTCAGGACCAACACTTAAAATGCTAACCTTTACTCCAACAACCTCTTCAATCATTTTTACATATGAAATTAAAGAAGCTGGGATATTTTCATTTTTACGCAATCTAGTTAAATCTCCGGGCCAACCTTCCAAGGTTTCGTAGATAGGCTGAACTTCATCAGGATTAATTCCATATGGTAGGTAATCAATCTTTTCGCCGTTATGCATGTAATGTGTACAAACCTGCACTTCATCGAATTCACCTAGAACATCTGCCTTCATCATGCAAAGTTGAGTGACTCCGTTTACCATAACAGCATACTTTAATTGAGGAAGATCCAACCATCCACAACGTCTTGGTCTTCCAGTTGTAGCTCCAAACTCCATTCCAGCCTTACGCAATTTCTCGCCTGTAGCATTGTCCAGCTCTGTTGGAAATGGTCCTGAGCCAACCCTTGTGCAGTACGCCTTAAAAATTCCAAACACTTCGCCAATCTTATTTGGTGGTACCCCAAGTCCTGTACATGCACCAGCAGTAATAGTATTTGAAGAGGTTACAAATGGGTAAGTCCCAAAATCTATATCAAGCATTGTCCCCTGTGCACCTTCAGCAAGAATGCATTCCCCTTCATTTAGTACATTGTTGAGGACATGCTCAGAATCAATAAGCTTAAAATTCTTGAGTTCTTCCAAAGCAGATAGCCAAGCGCCTTCATACAGACTTAAATCATAAGAGTATTCAGGGTACTGCTTAAGCATGCGGATGTGCTTTTGCTTTAATACCTCATATCTATCATTGAAATGTGGCGATTCTAAATCGCCAACACGAAGACCGTTACGTCCTGTTTTGTCCATATATGTTGGACCAATTCCCTTTAGTGTTGAACCAATTTTGGCCTTCCCCTTAGCTTGTTCTGAAGCAGCATCTAGCAGCCCGTGAGTAGGCATGATTAAATGTGCTTTTCTTGAAATTACTAATGATTTAGTTGGGTTAACTCCACGCTCAACTAATGCGTCAATTTCCTTTTTGAAAATAACGGGGTCAATAACTACTCCATTTCCCACAACGTTTAGTGTGTTATCTCTAAATATTCCTGAAGGAATTGTATGAAGTACGTGCTTTTTACCGTCGAAAATTAATGTGTGACCTGCGTTTGGTCCTCCTTGGAATCTCGCAATTACATTGTAATTAGGTGTAAGAACATCCACGATTTTTCCCTTACCCTCGTCTCCCCATTGGAGGCCCAGCAATACGTCAGCTTTCATGCAGTTTTATTTGGTACGCTTTTTTGCGTATATGTTTAATGAGTGATGAAGCACTTCTATGTCGAAGAGATCTTCTAAAGTTGCTTTAATTTGTTGGATTCTAGGGTCGCAAAATTCTAGCACCTCTCCAGTATCTGCTATTATAACATGATCGTGCTGTGCAACTCTAAAGCTCTTTTCATATTGAGCATTTTTGTTGTCAAACTGATGCTTGCGAACAAGATTACAGTCTAAAAGAAGATCTAATGTATTGTAAAGAGTTGCCTTACTCACTCTGAATTCACTATTCTTCATTTGAGAATAAAGTTGGTCTACGTCAAAGTGTCCTGCGTATTCGTAGATCTCCAACAGAATAGCAAAACGCTCTGGGGTTTTGCGGTGACCGTTTTGTTCGAGGTAAATCTCGAACAAATCTCGGGCTTGACTAATTGTCTCGTTTTTAAGCATTGTCTATATGGTAAGACAAAGATACATTATGACTCTGCTTTAATACGCTCAACGGAGTGAACTCCTGAGACATTTTTTAGTTTAGTTATTAAATCCTCAAGATGGTTTTTGTTCATGATTAACACACTTACAAATCCTCTGAAGATTCCATCGTGAGTTTCCATGCTAATTGCACGCATGTTCACCTCCATATCTTCACTGATTATTTGTGTAATCTGATTAACTAATCCTAAATCATCAATTCCTGAAAAGGCTAGTTTCACCTCGAACTGTTTAGCTGCTTTTGAAGACCATCTTGCCTTCATCATCCTATATGCATACTTAGAAAGCATATTGGTGGCATTAGAGCAGTTTTTTCTATGAATTTTAATTCCTCCACTAACAGTAATAAAGCCGAAGACATCATCTCCTGGGATTGGGCTACAACATTGCGCAAGGGTGTAATCAATTTTCTGCAAGTTTTCTCCAATCAGGAGAGTGTCTTCTTTCTTTTGCTTAACAAATTTTTCTGAAATATCTGTCTTTTTTGATGTTCTAGGCTTGGGCCCTTTGGGCCAAACAAACTTACCCTGCTTCAGCTTGAACTTTGTGATTTCTTCAAGCTTGATTAGCCCAATTGCAACCTCATGATATAGATCTTGAGGTGAAGTAAGCTTTAATCTTCTATAAAGCGATTCAATGTTTTCAAGAGTAGAATGAACTCCAATTTTCTTAAACCATTTTTCAAGAGCTTCTTTGCCTGCTGCAGCTTGCCGTCTTTTATTTTCTTTTAAAGCGTGCCGTATTTTCTGTCTAGCATGAGAGGTGACTACAAACTTGAGCCAATCCTCTTTGGGACTTTGTCGTTTGTTGGTGATTATTTCGATTTGGTCTCCACTTGCAAGAACATGACTTAGAGGAACAAGTTTGTGATTCACCTTACCGCCGATACATTTCTCTCCAACCTTGGTGTGAACCTTAAAGGCAAAATCCAAAGTGGTAGCACCCTGTGGCAGAGTTATCATATCACCATTTGGAGTGAAGACAAAAATGTCATTTGATTGCAAATCCATCGCTAGCTCATCGATGAATTCAATTGCATCATCGTTTTCACTTTCAAGAACATCCCTTATCTGAGTGAGCCACTTGTCTATTTGGTCACCACCAACTGTGCTTTCACCACCTTCTTTATATCTCCAATGCGCAGCAAATCCTTTTTCAGCAACGTTATCCATTCTTTCTGAACGAATCTGAATTTCAACCCACTTTCCTGAAGGAGACATAACAGTTGTGTGTAGGCTTTCATAACCATTTGCCTTGGGAAGACTTATCCAATCTCTAAGTCTATCCGGATTTGGCTGATAGTAATCTGTTACAATAGAATAAGTTCGCCAAATCTCACTTTTCTCTTTTTCTTGCTCTGTATCTACAACAATCCTTACTGCGAACACGTCGTAGACTTCCTCAAAGCTTACTTTTTGGTTCTGCATTTTTCGCCAAATACTGTAGATCGATTTGGGCCTTCCTTTGACAGAGTATTTTATCCCTGCTTCATCAAGAGTTCTTTTTATTGGCGCACAGAAGCTTCGAATAAATCGAGCCCTAACATCCTTAGTTTTTCTTAGTCTAGAATTAATAAATTCATAATCCTCTGTCTCTTTATACTTTAAACTAAGATCTTCTAGCTCTGTTTTTATTGCATATAAGCCTAGTCTATGAGCTAATGGGGCATACATATATAATGTCTCTGAAGCAATCTTCTGTTGTTTACCAGGATTAATAAAATCTAACGTTCTCATGTTGTCAAGCCTATCTGCCAACTTGATGAGAATTACTCTAACGTCATTACTTAGAGTCAGCAGCATTTTTCTAAAATTTTCAGCTTGTGCGCTTGTGCCGGGTTCGAAAACGCCACTCATTTTTGTTAGACCATCCACGATATTTCGCTCTTTAATGCCAAACTCTCTCTCGACATCTTTAAGAGTTAATGAGGTATCCTCAACAGTATCGTGAAGCAAGGCACATACGATGGAAGTTGTGTCAAGGCCTAATTCACCTGCTACAACTCTTGCAACACTAATGGGGTGGTAAATATATGGTTCACCACTTTTACGCCTTTGATCCGAGTGTAGGTCTAAGGCCAAATCGAAGGCTTTACGTATAGCCTTTCTGTCCTCGCGAGACTTACTATTCTTAGCCGCACGCAGTAAACCTCTATACCTTCTTAGGATTTCTTTCTTCTCTTCTTCTAAGTCAAATTCCATCTACTTGTAAAGCTACCCTTTGTTGAGGTAATTTCGCAACATGATTGAAGCAAATAATCCCAACCTTAAATCTTGGGTTGAAGTACCTGAAGGATCTGATTTTCCAATTCAAAATTTACCCTTCGGCATTTTCTCAACCGACACTCTCTCACCCCGTGTAGGCGTTGCTATTGGAGATAAAGTGTTGGATTTACAGAATTTATATGAAGGTGGATTTTTAGCCAACCTTGGTATGTCTAAAACAGACTTTGCTACATCTACTTTAAATGGCATAATCAATCACGGTAAGGCTTCATCCTCAGCTCTAAGAAATAGGATAAGTGAATTATTAAGGTCAGATTCTACTGAACTAACTGATTCTACATTTTCATTAACATGTTTAATTGAAATGTCAGATGCGAAAATGCATATGCCTGTTATGGTAGGTGACTATACAGATTGTTATTCATCTGAAGATCATGCTCGCAATGTTGGAAAAATGTTTCGCGATCCAGAAAATGCACTTTTGCCCAATTGGAAGCATATGCCAGTTGCGTACCACGGTAGAGCAAGCTCTATTGTAGTTAGTGGGACTCAAGTTAAACGTCCTCATGGTCAACTAAAACTAGCTGATGATCAACCTCCGGTATACGGGGCTTCAAGATTATTAGACTTCGAACTTGAGATGGCCTTTATAACTCACCCAGGAAAGGGTTTAGGTGAACCTATCACAACATATGAAGCAGAGGATTTCATTTTTGGAATAGTACTTTTTAATGATTGGTCTGCTAGAGATATTCAGAAGTGGGAATACATACCTTTGGGACCTTTCCTAGGTAAAAACTTTGCATCAAGCATTTCTCCCTGGGTAGTTACACTTGACGCTCTCGATCCATACAGAGTTTCAGGACCAAACCAAGATCCGGAAGTACTGCCTTATCTAAAATACGATGGCCCTTCACATTACGATTTAGATCTTGAAGTTGAGATAGTCCCACCTAATGGACAGGGTAAAGTAGTTTGTCGATCAAACTTCAAACACATGTATTGGAATATGCGCCAACAACTAGCACATCATACTGTAAATGGATGTAATATCAGGGGGGGTGATATGATTGCATCTGGCACTATTTCGGGGCCAGAAGAAGGTTCTTTTGGTTCAATGTTAGAAATCTCTTGGAAAGGGACAAAACCTGTTTTAATGCCGGACGGTTCAGAACGTAAATTCATACAAGATGGTGACACAGTAGTTATGCGCGCCTCTAAAGGACTAATTGGTTTTGGAGAAGTAAGCGGCGAGCTTATACCGGCATAGAACTGTAAAGTAGGCTAATTTTGGTTACTTGGTTTTTACGAAAAATTAACCTGAAAGATAACGAGAAGATTAAGCATTAAAGCAGACTAGAAATGATTTTCTCGACTGTCATGCCGTCAGCCTCTGCTTTGTAATTGCGAACAATTCTGTGTCTTAGAATAGGCATTGCTACTGATTGTACATCCTCTATATCAGGGCTGTATTTTCCACTTAGTGCAGCATTTACTTTAGCTCCAATTACTAGGAATTGAGAAGCTCTAGGACCAGCTCCCCAACTTAGATATTTATTTACATCTTCAGTAGCTAGGTCTCTTTCAGGTCGAGTTTTGCAACATAGGCTAACTGCGTATTGAAGAACATTATCTGCTACGGGCATTCTACGGATAAGAGCCTGAGCTTCTATAATTTCTTCTCCAGAAAGAATTGGCTTTACTGTTGCAGATTCAACACCAGTTGTTTGTTTTACAACATTTAATTCTTCTTCAAAAGAAGGGTAATCAACCCATGTATTGAACATAAATCTATCGAGCTGAGCTTCAGGTAGAGGGTAGGTTCCTTCTTGTTCAATAGGGTTCTGAGTTGCTAGAACAAAAAATGGTGATGGGAGATCGTAAGCTTGTCCGTTTATCGTTACGTTTCTCTCTTGCATGGCCTCTAAAAGAGCAGCTTGAGTTTTGGGTGGTGTTCGGTTAATCTCATCAGCAAGTACAATATTTGCGAATAAAGGCCCCTTCACAAATTCAAACTTCCTTTCCTCACTCAATACCTCAGAACCAGTTATATCTGAAGGCATAAGGTCTGGAGTAAACTGAATTCTGTTAAACGATAATCCAAGAGCACTTGCAACAGTATTTACTAAAAGTGTTTTAGCAAGACCAGGTACTCCAACGAGTAAACAATGCCCGCCGGCAAGAATTGCCATGGTTACCTCACGTACCACAGCCTCTTGTCCAACAATGACTTTACCTACTTCATCGAGCAACTCACTGTGCTTACTCCTCAGTCTATCTAATTCTTCTTTGTCGCTCATTATTTCTTTTCTGAAGCCAAATATACTAATCCCAAGACATGTTGAATTCACAGCCATCAAACTTGGGGTCAAGCCTAATATAAGTTTGGACTACATTTTTCTTTACCCAATTGTCCATGACTTTAGCTCTCATCTCATTTTCAACTTGTGATTGGAAAAGTGCGTAGTCATCTTTTGGATTAGCTCTGTGAGCCTCGTGCCTAGCATCTAGTTTTAAAATAGTGTAGTATCCATTCCCATCGTCATCAACTAATTGAATTGGTGCACTGAAACCGCCTTCTGCTAAAGGGTCTAAAAGGAAATAAATATTTGGGTCGAGTTCATCTACTCCAAACTTTATACCCCCATCTCTTTCATTGACGACTTGCCCCTTTTGGTTAGCAGAACTTTTTCTTGTCGAGTATTTAAGCACCGCATCATCAAATGTGATTTTGCCAACTTTCAAGTCGTTGTAGAGGCTATCGATAGTTGAGCCATTTCGAATTAGTTCGTTTTCGTCAATTGTGGGCTTCATCAAAATGTGGCATGCACTGTATTGCTCGCCTCTACGATCTGTCACTTTTAGAAAGTGAAAGCCAAAATCGGTTTCGAATACTGGAGAGTAACCGCCGATAGGAGTGTCAAACACCGCTGCCTCAAATTGAGGAACAAACTGACCTCTTCTAATGTCTGTATAGCAACCGCCCTTATATTTAGATCCAGGATCTTCAGAATATCTAGTAGCTGCCAAAGTCATGGATAATTTTCCAGAAGCAACAAGTGTGCGAACTGAATCGAGCTTGTCTCGAAGAGCTTGCTTTTGGGATTCAAGGATTTGAGGCTGAATTACAATTTCACTATAGCTGATCTCCTCGGGTATGAGTGGTAAACTGTCTTTTGAAGTAGCTTCAAAAAATTCTATTACCTCAGCAGGTGTAGCTCTCACCTGTTGGTTGATTTGTTGCTGCATTTTTTGGGCCAAAAGTTGTTCTCTAATAGGCTTTCCAAAATCATCCTTCCACTGAGTCACAGTTTTGCCATATTGTGTCTCAAAAGCTTCTATACTCCCAAGCATATTGATGTAATAGGCCAAACGTCTATCAACCTCATCCATCACTTCAGCGTCCGTGACTTCTAGACTATCAACCTTTGCATGGTGAAGAAGTAGCTTCTCAAAAAGAACGTCTTCCAAGATTAGACATTTGTCCGATTCCTTTAATTGCTTCCCCTGCATTTCCTCCTGAAGCATCCTCTCATCTAATTCGCTATTTAGGATAATTTCATCTCCTACAACTGCTACTATGCCATCTAAAAGTTGATATGAATCATTTTGGCCTAATGCATTTATGGCAACTAGACAAAACAATACTAAAGCTGTAATGCGATTAATATTTTGCATGGTCGCTAAGGTACTTCTAAAGTGGAATACTATCTCTGCTAATAAGTCCTAATGACCAAGCTTCTTTTACTAATTCATCTCGTAAGTCATCAAGTAAATCACTCCTCCTCTCTTGTATTATAATTTCTTCAATTCTTTCGCTAGCAATTGCTAGGGGAGAAGGGAGGTCTTTGAATTTATAGTCTAAAATCTTCATCATGTAAGTCCTTCCTTCAGCACTAAACTCAATCACCTTTCTTCTTTTAAGTTGATCTTCCAATCTGTATATATGCATTGGAATTTGGTCTAGCAAGTCACTTAAGAACCACCAATATTCTGTGTCAATAGCATATGATGCGTTATGCTCTATACACCATTTTTCGAGTTTAGGCATTGTGATTGAATCTGCCTTTGAAAGCCAAAACTTAGCTGAATCTAAATCAACTTCCTCTTTTGGTAGATGCAAAAATACAGCCCTTACAACGTGCTCTGGAAGTTTAAAAAGTTCAGGATTTGCACTGTGGAACAATTCTAATTCATCGTCAGTTACGTTTCTGTTTAGCCTAGAATTGACATATCTATTTTCGTACTCACTAACTAGAAGAGCATTTCTATATGCTTGAATTTGACGAGAGAATTTACCATCCTCATCTGTAAGAGATTTTTCAGCTTGTGCAAGTAGAACACGTTCTCTTATCCATCCATTTATGATTCTGTCTGCCAAAATAAGACTATCATCATAGCTCATATTGTTTGGGATTCTTGAAGAAATTGTATCTAGAGTGAGGGTTTTGCCAAAAGCTTCAACCACCACTATTTCGTTAGAATCAAAATTAGAGGTAGAACAAGATTGAGTGCACAATGCCCCCAACATAAAGATTACCCCAAGGGTGTTAATCGATAAGCTCGTAAAGAACTTCTTCATTAACATTAACAGAGTATTTTTTGAGTAGAGTTTCCACCCATTCAACTTCTAGGTGATCTTGATAACTTGCAATTACTTGGCCTCTTGCTTCTTCCAAAGTCTTTGGAGTCTCAGGAACAAACCCTCTTACATCCATAACTACAATTGCATCTCCACCAGCTGATAGTTTAATAATATTTATTCCTTCGTCAAAAGAACCATTAGATTTTGCTACAAACAATGAGTCAGCCCAGTTATTACTTCCTTCTAGAAATAATCCTTCTTCGATCTTAATCGCTAAAGGTTGATCTTTAAGCATAGATTTCCTTAACTCTCTTATACTTTCACCATTCTTTAATGCATTTTCTACTTTGGATGCAATTTGAGAATTTTTACATGTATACGCACTAAAGTCCAAACGCTCTCCCCACATAAACTCATTCGTATTATTAGCATGAAATCTAACTAGTCCTACCGAATCTTTGACAGCCTTACTCCAAACCATTTTGTCAGTTAGCTCAAAAAGCAGAATTCCATCGTGGTACTCATTGATCAATAATCTGAAATCGTCGTGCTTTTCTTCTAGCTTAGCATCCTCATGAGCTATAAGTTTTTCATCAGAAAATCTCTTAACTAAATCATCAATTACAGCATCTCCTCCCTTTTCAATATTTCTGATTTTTACTGTATTCGCAAATTCTACAAATTCTCCTACAGTTGTGTTGTTACCAGCAATTGAGAATAGAGTCTTCTTCTCGAATGGTATGCAGATATCTTCTAAATTTGAAGTCTTACTTATTACTAGAGGATGTCCTTTTTGGAATACACTATCAATACTATTGGCAGCAATCCTTAAGTTATTTACCCTTGCTGGAAAAATTCTGTATGTGTATTCAGATTTAAGCTTTTTGATAAATGAAGTCTTTGTTACTTCAGCTCTCATATCTCTGCTTACTTTTTTCCTCAAAGATTTTTCGATCTCTTCAAATGATTGGGGTTTTTTGTAGCCCAAACGCTTTACAATGTGCCACCCATAATTAGTCAAAAATGGTTCACTGATGTCGCCATCTTTTTCTAAAGCAAAAGCAGCATCTTCAAATTCTTCCACCATTTTTCCCGAACCAAACCAAGGCAATACTCCACCCTTGCTTTTTGAACTCTCATCATCACTGTACTTAAGAGCTAAAGACTCGAATGACTCTCCATTCTTTAAGAATTGATTTACAGCGTCTATTTCAGTTTTACCTGTTTCAAGCAATGCTTTGTTTTTAGTATCAGTCACTCTTACCATAATGTGAGCTGTATGAATTTCGCCTCTAGCTTCTCTTCTTCCTGTCACCTCCAAGAAGTGGTATCCAAAACGAGTTCTTACAATATCGCTAACCTTTCCAACCTCAGTGTTATAGGCTTCTTCCTCAAATGGGAATACCATTTGAAATGCAGTGAACCAACCTAAGTCGCCACCGTTTTGGACTACAGAAGGATCATCTGAACCACCTTTAGACCTTGCAACAGTTTCAAAATCCTCCCCAGCAAGAACTCTATCTCTAAGTTTATTAATTCTGTTCCAAGCTCTAATAGTATCTGAAGGTACAGCGTTTACTCCAACAGTAATTAAAATATGTCTCGCTCTTACATCTTCTTGTTGTCTAATAAATGCCTCTTGAACTAATTCATCAAGCAATTCTGTATCGACTAAATACGGTCTTGAAAGCTGCTTTCTATATCCCGCAAGCTCTCTTGTAAAATCCTGGACTGTGTCCATGCCAAGTGCCTCAGCTTCCATAACTTTAAGTTTAAACTTTACAAATAGATCCATATATTCATCTAGACCCTCTTTTGTAATTGTAGTCTCGTTGTTGTTCTTTTTGTAGATGTGTTCAAAGTCTGAGATACTTACCTGTTCTTGATCTATTGTTAGAACAGTTTTAGACGATTGAGCGTTTGTGATTGAACAAGCAAAAGCAGTAGCGAAGACTGCTAAAAATATCTTTAGTTTCATTTATCTTAAACTGTAGTTAGGTGCCTCTCTTGAAATCATAACATCGTGAGGATGGCTCTCTTTCATGCCTGCATTTGTAATTCGGACAAACTGAGAGTCTGATTGTAAAGTATTAATGTCAGTTGATCCGCAATATCCCATTCCTGATCTAATCCCACCAGCAATTTGGTACATTACTTCTTGGACAGTCCCTTTATAAGGCACCCTTCCTGAAATACCCTCCGGCACTAATTTCTTTAGATCATCTTCAGTGTCTTGGAAGTATCTGTCTTTTGATCCTTTTTGCATTGCTTCAATTGAACCCATTCCTCGGTATCCTTTAAAACGACGGCCTTCGAATATTATTGTTTCGCCAGGACTCTCAGAAGTTCCTGCTAACATAGATCCAACCATTACGGTGTTTCCTCCTCCAGCTAGAGCCTTTACAATATCTCCAGTATAACGTACACCTCCATCTGCAATCACTGGCACGCCTGTTCCTTCTAGGGATTTTGCAACGTTCATTACTGCACTTAATTGAGGCATTCCTACTCCAGCAATAATTCTTGTAGTACAAATAGAACCAGGCCCTATTCCAACTTTCACTGCATCTGCACCGGCTTCAACTAATGCTAAAGCTGCAGATCCTGTAGCTACGTTTCCACAGACAATGTCTATCTTTTGATAAGAATCCTTTATTTTCTTAACTAACTCAATTACGCTTTTAGAATGTCCATGAGCAGTATCAACTATGATTGCATCTACACTTGCGTCTACAAGAGCCCGAACCCTGTCCATTGTGTCTGATGTCACTCCAACAGCTGCTGCAACTCTGAGTCTTCCGTAGCTGTCTTTACAAGACATAGGGAACTCAGTGAGTTTTATAATATCTCTATACGTAATTAGACCAACTAGCTTTCCATTGTCATCAACTACCGGAAGCTTTTCAATACGATGCTCTCTCAACATTTGCTCAGCTCTTTTAAAATCTGAACCGTCCTTTGTGACGATTAGATTCTCTGAAGTCATTACTTCGTTAACTGAACGCGATCTCTTTTTTTCAAATCGTAAATCCCTATTTGTAACAATTCCAACAAGTAGATTATTATCATCTACAACAGGTATTCCTCCAATCTTGTGCTCCTTCATTATGTCAAGAGCATCTCCTACACTAGCACCTCTCTTAAGGGTAACAGGATCTTGGATCATTCCATTCTCTGACCTCTTTACTTTTCTTACCTCGTTAGCTTGTAAGTCTATGCTCATATTTTTATGAACTACACCAATACCGCCCTCACGAGCAATGGCTATTGCCATTGCACTTTCAGTTACAGTGTCCATTGCTGCTGACACAATTGGCACCTTAAGCTCAATGTTTCTTGAAAACTGAGCTGTAAGATTTGTATTTCTAGGCAAAACTTCCGAGTAGGCCGGAACTAGCAGAACATCGTCGTAGGTTAAACCTTCGCCGAAGAACTTAGCATCTGAAATAGGCATGATTTAAAAGATTGAATCGTGTTATCTCGCTTTCCTACCTTCGGTCAACGATTCGGGCGAATATACGAATTAAAAGCTAAATCAAGGTGTGAGCACTTGGACAGGTTGCACGATGACGTGCCATTTTCCTGAGCCGTCGAGAATTCGGATTACTGCAGAATAAACTCCGTCGGGGACCTGTTCGCCATTTATTGTGCCATCCCAACAGTTGTCAATTGACTCGCTACTGAAGATAACATCACCCCATCTAGACAAAATTTTCATATTAAAAACAGCACCACCAGATGGTAGACTATCGCTGACAAAACCCAAATTAGTTACAATTTCTCCTGTCACTATGTCTGGCGTAGGGTTCCAAGGGTACCAGTCATTATTTAAATCTCCATTTGGAGTAAATGCGGTTGGAATCCAAATAAGTGGTTCTTCAGTCAAGCAAACTCTATTTGACTTAGCACCATTTAATCCAATAGATGTGTTGTTCTCAAGAGCAATAACTGTGTAACAAAAGTCACCGGGTTCTTTGATTAGGTCACCGACATAGTCTTCAGCGTAATTTACATTTCCGGGAAGAGTAGTTAGCGGAGATGCAGGTTCATTTCTAGTGCTTGACCTAAGAAGCTCATATGATCCAATTCCTTGAGGGAATTCTTCATAATGACTCCAAATCAAATTGTTTAGAAACGCTTCAGGATCATCTGACTGCCATCCCTGTAGAAAGATTGTTGATCCAATATTAGATACTCCAACCTCAGCGCCACAATCGTTGATCATGACACATCTATAGGTATATGATTTTGCATCTGTATTTACACTGTTATCTATAAATGTCAATGTCATCCCCATAGTGCTAGACTGTGGGGCTAGAATACGAAGCCATTCGTCACTTGAATCAAATTTGCGCTCAATCTGATAAGAGCAAACCTCTGTTGTAAGAGGGTCAGTTTCAACAACAATTTCTACTGAGCTATTTGTCAATACAGATGCCCTCGAAATAATTGGATCGTCAGGAGCGTCAGGATATGCAAAAGTCACTTCGTAATTGTTTGACCTAGCAACATTACCTGTGGTTGATTCAGCAACAACCCTGTATCTGTAAGTTTTGTCTACATTAACTCCTTCATGTAAGTATGAGCCGGCATCTGCGTTCAAAACAGCAGTTTGCATCCAAGAACTCCATAATCCTGAAGCGTCGTCATATATACTGTACTCAACAGTGTAAGTGTTTACACCCCCATCCATTCCAAAGGGTTCGGTCCAATAGATTTGGGCCCTATCAGTGCAAGGAATTTGAAATGCAGAAGCAAAAACTGTACTAGCACATTCGCCGGCTGCATTTGGGTTTGGAGTACCATCATCGTTAATGCAATCAAAAGCTGCTACCCTGTAACTCTCTGGCTCAGTAGATGCTAGCGAAGTTGGAATTGAAGCAGATAGCATGTTTGGATCGCCAATTTGAAGAACCTCAGCAGACCCTGAAGATGAGCATTTGTATATAATGTATCCAAGAGTTTCTTCCGTTACCTCATAGTCAAAGTATACTACGGCTAAACCTGTTGATGGGTCAACGTCAACATGTGTTGTTGTTGGGACATTCATATTTCCGGCACCAGTTACTAAGTCGGTTGTATTTGAAACATTTTCGTCAACCCCATTTGCGGCAAGTTGCTTAACTCTATATATATGAACACTTGCACAAGGCCCTGGGTTGTCCGTATAGGTTCCGCCTAATACATTGTCAGGTATTGTTGCCACAACATCCCACACCGCAGTTACCTCGTTTAGTTTCTCTATGACAAAATCTCCACCTGCAGCAAATCCACTTATAGCATAAGGACTGTTCCAAACTAAATCAATATCTCCAGGGTTAGCTCCAATAACAGCACTCAGATGTATGGAGCACAACATTGGAGATGTGGGTGATGGATCTTGAGTAACTCCACCATCTAAAGTTGTAACCTGAACACCGACATAGCAATGTGCAAATGTATTTGCATCATACATGAAGGATGGCATTACCCATCCCGTAGGAAGCACTCCAGTATTTACATCTGGACCTATAATGTGTGGGTTAATGCTGAGTTCGTTTAGCAAAAGATCAAACACCTTGATTTCGTTGTGTACGAATTCTTCTGCACCAATTGGAGAAAACACCTCCCAGTGAAGAGTAGCATTCCCCGCTGCATTTACATTATCAACATGTGTCAAATCAGGTTGAGCATATGCATTAAAACCAAAGCCTATGCAAACCAGCAAAAAAGTAGCGATATTTGAGATTCTAATCACGATACAAAATTACAACACCTTATATACATAGTTCATGACTTCAGAGTTATTTCCAAACATCTCATTGTCTGCAAGACTATTTGTTTACACTTCAAATAATTTCTTAACGCCTACAAAGCTTGAGGAGTTCTCAAGTTCATTGCAAGCATTTCTTGAAAGTTGGAAAGCACATGGCGCTATGCTAGATGCTTCATTTAAGCTTATCGCAAATAGGGTTCTACTTATTGTGGTTGATGAAAAAGCTCAAACAGCCACGGGATGCTCAATAGATTCGCTGAATAGGCATCTACAATCGTCGGGGATTGATTGGTTTTCTCGCAATTGGGTACTTCATACATCTTCTATACCTACACTAAATGGATCTTGGGATGTTAGTGATTTGCATGATTTTCATGAAAAGTGTCGAAATGGCACCATTTCACTAGATGAATACACAATTAATACAAATGTTTTGACAGTGCAAGAAATGCGTGAAAAACTGGTTCAGAAGGTCTCTGAGAGCTGGCACAATCAAATGTTATGATTTTGGATAAATACTCGTCGAATCATTGGATATTTTCTACCAACTGTTAAATTTTTCCAACGAATTTTTATCTCTATTGTTGGATTTTCGGTTGTAAGCGTATAAATTTAACGCGTTGAAAAGTCTAATTTTAGCATATTTTAGATTTTGAGGCAACCCTTGATGTGCTGTAACGACTAATGAATACAGAAGTTTTTATATGCCCTTGAAGGGTTTAATAAATGTGAAAATAATTAATGGTTAAATAACTTAAAACCTGTTCATATGTTTAATTTATATTCGAAATTGACGACGGCGCTCGCGGCTTTCGCAATTATTTGTTCAACCCCAGTTATGGCCCAGTGCATTGATGTCAACATTGACATTAGCGGTGGATCATGGGCAAGCGAGATTTCTTGGGACATCACAGATGCTGATGGCATGCTAGTTACTAATGGTGTTGCCGGTGCTACAAGTGTATGTCTTGATGAAGGCTGCTATTCATTTAACGGTTACGATGCATACGGAGACGGATGGAACGGAAACATAGCGACTGCTACTGACCCAGATGGTAATGTTCTTATGTCATGGGATGGCCCTTTAGTAGACGTTGGTTCGGCTGAACTATGTGTTGAAGGCGGAGACGATCCAGTAGATCCTCCAGCTGAATGTGAAGGTTCAGACCTTGCTGTAGATATCAGCGGTGGATCATGGGCAAGCGAGATTTCTTGGGACATTGCAGATGCTGATGGCAACTTAGTTGCTTCAGGTGTTGCAGGTGCTTCTAGCG
>CEUK01006574.1_pt1 | contig 29901 bp, 19 predicted proteins | sample 356451 | NCBI WGS metagenome assembly CEUK01 (sample SAMEA2622843, study PRJEB7988) | marine metagenome | isolation source: saline water (ENVO:00002010), including
TAGGGCTCTTTCGATTCAATGTCAATATCATACAACTGTTTGTAGCGAGCCCCATCGTATGCCATCCGTTCACGAATCAATACCAATTGTTCTTCGACATTGCCACCTTCCCGATTGACAACTCGACTCGCCCGAACTTCTTCACTGACTTCGATCCAAATGCGTGGACAATTTAGTTGATGTTTGAATGCCCACCATCCTGCAAGTCGGCTTTCAACGATTTGCGGACTGTCTTCCGATAACATGGCATTGGTCAGCATCTGATCCAATTCCTTGTCGACAGATTCATCTTCGACACAATACTGTCCAAATGCTTCGAGTGTCATGCCCTTTTCAGCAGCTGTATTCCGGAATACTTGACCTCCATTCAACATGCCCCAATCGAGTTGTTGGCAAAGTCCAGCAACCAGCGTACTGGTCCCAGAACCTGGATGCCCGCTGACAGTCACACGTGCAGGCAGATCATCGCCTCCACTCATCGAGGCAAACGGTACATCGGTTACGCCCCGAATCCGTACGAATGACAGTATTTCCACCACATGAAGGGCAGATGACGCCTTCTAATGCCCGACCTCTTGCGTGGGATACGACGATTTTTTCAGGTTCATCTTGTTCAACAAGATCTGCGCTTCCGCCACGATTTCGCCGTTGGCTCCTTTGGGTTCTACGATTACTCTGTTTCTTGTTTTTCTTCTCTTTGAGCAACGCCAGTAGAGGTTCTTCTAGCGTTTCACCTGATAGTACAAGTGGGTGAGAGCGGTATCGCATAAGTTTGAGGTGTCGATCGACAATTCGACCCAATGGCGCACTAAGTGTGATGTAAGCGGCAATCCATGCCGGGAAAAACAGAACCTTGCCATTGAAACTCCATTGTGGGTTCCATGGGAGACTGATGTGTTCAACACGGAATCCTTCAACCATGACATACATCCAACTGAAGATTCCAATGATGAAGATCATCGTAAACATCATCGGTTTCATCATCGACATTTGCAATTTCGTAGTTTCTGGCATTAGATGCATTTGCATTTTCTGAATCTTCTCTAGCCTCACATGATCTCGCGAGATTCGAGCCTCTTGCATCAGTTTGCGGAGTTGCTTATTTCGATGATTCAGGTGAGCTTGCTTCATTGGGTCCATGAAAATTGAACGAAAAACAGTATTCACAATCATGATTGATGAGCCCACAATCAATACAGTGGGGACAAAATACAGGTCGTGAAATGGCAAAGCAGGTTCTAGAACACCTCCGGCTAGGCCGGCCATGGAGACTCGGAGTCCATCAGACATTAGGATAAACGACATGCCGATTAGCAACACGATGGGCATGAAAAGTTGCCCCAGAGGCATCTCGGGTTGCTCGGGTAATTCCTCAGCCACAATCGACTCCTGATGAAGGCGCGCCATCAACCCTTCGGGTTGAACAAGTGTATCAATCCACTAATAGGGAACATTCAATTTCACGAAGCCTATGCGTGAGAATATGGAGTCGCCGGAGGACGCCCTGCGCGAAGCACAGGCGGCTGAGGTCGGAGGTGACCTTGCACTGGCAGAGTCTTTACTGCGTGCAGCGAGCAATCGTTGGAAGAGAGAGCCGGAATTCAAATTACGTCATGCTCGTGTTTTGCGGGCATTGGGCAATGAACGGAAAGCTCTCAAGTTGTATCGATCCGTTCTCAAGGCGCACCCTCAACGTGCTGATGTTGCGATGAATGCCGCACAAACCGCAACATCGCTGAACAAGTTGCGTCTCGCCGAATCACTTTGGTCACGCGCGCTCTCTGTCGGTGCACAGGCCGACATTGCCACAGAAGGGCTTTGCCGAGCCATCTGGACGCGCGGACGTAAGGAGGAATCGTGGGAGAGAGCAAAAGTCGCCTTTGTTCAAGGAGGAAGTTCAAGTCGAGTTCTTCATGATTTTCTGCGCGAATGCGCTCCGATTATCGGGACCTCTGTTCCTGAGATTGATTTACTCGAAACCAGCCAACTCGACGGAGATTTCGCACCTTCAGAATCAAGACGTGAATTGTCGTTGAAACCCGCTACCTTCTCTGGCGATTCTGTAGAGTCGATGGCGGGTATTAGTGCCGCAGATTTATCGGCACCTGCGGATCAAGAACTCACAGAGTTGCTTGGCGAGAATGAATCACGTCAACAAATCGATATGAGCGCATTACAGACTCAAAGCGAGGCTCCTACTTCAGTAGTTGAAGTTGACATCCCTGATGATTTACTCGATTTTGATTAATCAAAACGTGAATGAGCAAACCGGACATTGTGCCATGCCCGCTGCAACTTCAACACTGCAAATTGGACATGTTCTTGCTTCAGAGTGGTCACTTTCAGCAGATTCACTCGCCCCGGTAATCTTGGCCAATGCAGCATCCATTTCATCATCGGAATCATCAGATTCAGGTGCTTCGGCATCAGTTTCCTGTTCGTCATCGTCGGAATCATCGTCTGACTCCTCCTCTGATTCAGCCACTGTCTCTTCTTCCGTGGCATCTTGCTCGTCAGCTGATTCTTCAACAGTCTCTTCTTCCGAGGATTCTTCGTCGTCAGTTGATTGTTCAACAGCCTCTTCTTCGACAACATCCTCAGAAATATCCTCTTCTTGTTCTTCGACAGGAGCGGGTGCAGATGTTGTATCATCTTCCATCTCTTCACCCACGTCAATCCCATGAATTTCTTGTGCGTCACTGACCTTGAAGCCAGCCTCCGGGTCACCCTTGAACTCGTAGGTTACTTCGATTCTTTCTCCACTACCGACAGTACCGATATTCCAAGACATCTTCTTCCCATCTGTCGTCCCTTCTTCACTCATGTCGCATTTGATTTCTCCTTGATGTGAAGAGGTCACCTTCCACTCCAGCAATTCAAACGCACCAGGGATGATGTCGTGAATGACAACATCTTGTAGTGCTGAATCAGCGCGATTGTTGAACATGATCATCGCTTCATAGCGTCCGGCTCCCCCTGCGGGGAAAACTTCCTTGCCTGAGTCATAGTTCACCTTGCGGTGTGTAACGCGAACCACAGGTGATACACGTGGTGAGCGAGTGGCAATGGGCCCGTATCGCTCCGCACTGAAGTCAATTCGTGCCGGTGCAGCGACCACATCATTTGCTGGACTCGGGTCAGGTGCAACGAGCGGGTAATTGATGCTCATCTTTTGCCCAGGATTTAACCCAATGGGCCCCTTTTGACCAATTGTGATTTCCATATGGAAGCCAGGACCATCGGGTGAAACGCGGTTTTTCTCATGCTTGATTCCGTCATGAACTTCGATTCGGACCTGCTCTGGGTTCAAGTCTTTGCCCTCGATACTGGCTTTTACGCTGGCAGCATCAGGTGCTTCAAAGAGACCGGGGATATCATCATGAATTCTGAGCAGATTGATAATTGCTGAACCGGTATTCTCGATTTCAATTGTTGCATTCAACTCTGTACGTCGGTAATGACGCAACACGTCAAGTGAGTAGGTCTTGTCAATGTCCGCTTCTAGAACTTCGATATTTTGTGACTGCAGGCTCACGGTACCCTCGGTACTTCGGGAAACACGTGGCAATACAGTGTACAGCAACTCTTGGCTAAATGTGGGCTTATCCAAAGAGTGGACAACCTTGACATCACTTTCCCATCGTCCATCGGGCAGAACATCCTCTTCGACATCCTCAATCTCGAAAAGATGCTCATCCGACCCAGTTTGGGTCACAGTCAGTTTCGTCAAATCAACGGTAAACGAAGATCGATTTTCAAATACGGCTTGGCATCTGTAGTTGTCAGGGCGCTCGTCTTCGTCTACAACCATGTATGAGAACCCACGGCAGTGGGCGTCGACCTCTCCGAAGTTCATCCCCGATAGTGTTGCTTCAGCAGTGTACGTGGCAGAGGCTGAACCCGCATCAATGGCATCAACGGCTTCAGCAGTGACTGCAGCGGGGATGGTCAGAGTTCGAGTTTCACCAGCAGTAAGTCGGCCTACACTCCAAGTTATTGTATCTCCTTGTCGTTCGTAATCGGCTCCTTCGTTGACCTGAATTTGAACAGGGAATGTGCGTGTGACAACAACATCGTTTAGTTGAACTGAACCCATGTTTTCGACTTCAATCTCCAACCCGATATCTTGTGCATTAGCGCTTCGTTCAATTGAAAGACTTCGCTCCTTGTCACGTGCTGTCCAAGTGTCAATTCTTTCTCGAAGACACAGCATACGTGGCCCCTCTACATTGTATCCAACGGTCTGATCGGCACCGGGTTCAAGTTCAGAGTAGGGTAAATCTCCCTCGATATCTGAAAAATCAGAGTTTTCCAATATTACATCGATGTCCCAAAGCCGGTCTTTATCGCTGGGATTTGTCAGAGTGAGCAATCCCTTTACCGACTGTTTGACAACCTCGCCATCTGCAGTCAGGGTCGCGTTTTCTGATTCTTCAAGAGTTGCAACGAGTTTGTGTCCTGGAATTGCATCGACATCAGCGGCATCACGGATTTTTCCTCCAGCCAAATCCAATTCGACTGGAATTTCGGAAGTATCTTCCTCAGTTTCAGACGTATCAATGGGCTTCAAATCCAAAGCAGGGGGTGGTGAATCTTCACCTTCATCGTCATCAGACGTATCATCCTCGACCGGTGCCAACAAATCGATTCCCGGAGGAGCCGGTGGGGCTTCAGGGGGTGTCAGATCCATTCCTGGAGGGGCCGGTGGTGCCTCAGGAGGAGCCGGTGGTGCCTCGGGGGGCATCAGATCCATATCGGGTGGAGCCGGTGGGGCTTCAGGGGGTGTCAAATCCATTCCTGGAGGGGCTGGTGGTGCCTCAGGGGGAGCAGGCGGCGCCTCAGGGGGCATCAGATCCATACCCGGTGGAGCCGGTGGTGCCTCAGGGGGAGCCGGTGGTGCCTCAGGGGGTGTCAAATCCATTTCTGGAGGAACCGGTGGTGCTTCAGGAGGATCCGGTGGTGTCTCGGGGGGCATCAGATCCATATCGGGTGGAGCCGGTGGGGCCTCAGGAGGTGCTGGTAATTCCTCGGATGAATCCTCATCATCACCCAAATCACTTAGCAAATCAAGAGGGTCGCCGAGATCATCGTCATCAGAGTCACCAGAATCATCCATCATTGGAGGTTCTGGGGGTGCTTCAGGAGGTGCAGCGGAGTCATCATCCATGGAAGGTGGCATTGGAGGTGCAGCCGGTGGATCCATGGAAGGTGGCATTGGGGGTGCTTCAGGAGCTTCCAAACCAGGGGGAGCCGGTGGTACAGGAGGTGTGAGTCCAGGAGGAGCAGGAGGTGCAGGGGGCTCAATACCCGGTGGGGTAGGGGGTGCTGGTGGTAGTCCGGGCGGTGGCGGTGGCATGGTTCCATCATCGTTTTCTTCACTCATTTTCATTCCTCCAAATGGCGTGGGATATTCTCCCGACGTTGTTGGAAGCGGTATAACCATTATTGCGAGGCAAATTGCCCGGTCCATAGGACCGTTGAGGTGTCGGAGGGTTGATGAACCACAGTCAAACGCCTCGTATTGTGAGTGTAAGCGATAGTAGTATGCCCCCCGTTTTGTTCGTCGTCGGAACCGCAGGTGCAGGGAAAAGCACTCTTGTGACAGCATTCCAGCGTTGGACGCGATTCCTTGAAGTCGAATGCCTAACCATCAATCTTGATCCGGGTGCGGAACGCGTTCACTATGATCCTGAATTCGATGTACGTGATTTGATTTCACTGCATGAAGTCATGGAAGAATATGACTTGGGCCCTAATGGTGCTCAAATTTTGGCAGCCGATTTGGTCGCAGCTCAATCATATGACATTCAAGACGAACTAGAAGGACTAGCCGGTGATTTATTGGTCATCGATACACCTGGACAAGTCGAATTGTTTGCTTTCCGTGAAGCCAGTTCACACATGGTCGAGGTTCTTGGACAAGGGCAAGCCGCCTTGATTTTCCTCTTCGATCCGATGCTTTCACAATCTGCATCCGGTTTCGTCTCTCAAATGCTATTGTCAAACATTGTTCACTTTCGATTGGGACTCCCTACAGCAAATTTCCTCTCCAAATCAGATTTGCTCCCGCCTGAAGATTTAGATCGAGTCCTTGGATGGGGCGAAGACTTGGATTTACTTGAATCAGCTCTTTTTGAAGAAGCAGGTGGCCAGCGCACTGAATTCGCAATTGGACAGTTGCGAATGATGCAAAATGCACAGATTCAACCGGGTTTAGTCCCTCTGTCAAGCGAACAAGAAGAAGGCCTCGCAGACATCCTATCCTTTGCTCAAAACATCTTTGGTGGCATGGCAGATACCCGGGATGGATTTGCCGGAGATATCGAAGGAGAAAGAAACTAGGTGTTCAAATGACTGAAGTTCAACATTTACTCGCAATTGATGATTTGGGTGAAGATTTTCGAGAAATATTGCAGTGGGCAATTCAATTCAAGCAAGATCCAGATACAGATTATGATTTCAAACCCCTTGATGAACTAAGCATCGGATGCATTTACGAGAAACCCAGTACACGTACTCGTGTTTCGTTCGAGGTTGGCATCCACAAGTTGGGTGGTCAGGCATTGACGTTGCTTAAAGGCGATATTCAGATGGGTAAATCAGAGTCCATTGCCGACACTGGTGCGGTTCTTTCAAGATTCTTGGATGGTATCACATACCGCTGTTTTGGACACGACATGGTCACGACTCTCGCTGAGAGTGCTACCGTTCCCGTTATCAATGCGCTTTCGGATGAACATCATCCCTGTCAGGCCGCGGCTGATTTGATGACCATCATGGAGCGCAATCCCACGCTTGAGGGTGAGCGTGTCGCTTGGGTCGGTGATGGCAACAATGTTTTGCATGACTTGATGCTTGCTTGTGCGATGTTAGGCGTGGATTGTACCTGGGCTGTTCCCAAGGGTTACGAACCGTCGAAGGAAGTAGTGGAACGAGCTACTTTGCTTGCTGAAAAGTCGGGTGCTAAATTGGTGCAAACTCATGATCCGGTAAAGGCTTGCAAAGGTGCATCCATCATTTACACAGATGTATTCATCAGTATGGGTGAGGAACATCTAACCGACAAAATGTCTGATTTTGATGGGTTCCAAGTGAATGAGGCATTAGTATCTCATGCGAAAAGTGACTATGGATTCATGCACTGCTTGCCTGCACACCGGGGTGAGGAAGTCACCGATGCTGTCATTGACAGCGCAAACAGTATTGTTTTCGACCAGGCGGAGAATCGAATGTGGGCTCAAATGTCAATCCTAACTTACCTCTGTAACCCAGCCGCTTTCCACGCCTACAAAGAACTGTACTAAAGGGGGATTAGTACACTGGCTAGGAAGCCCGAAAGTCCGAGCAACATTGCCATCCGAAGACTCCTCTGTGCCGAGTAATCTTCGCCTCTATAGAGTTTGGGCTTGACTGAAATTAGGACCAACATTGCTGGGCACTGTAGCAGAAGATACTCCATCGGTAACATCTCTCGTGCATATGGTGCAACAATTGGAATGAATGAAGCGATGATTAACAATTGAGCAAAGGCACGAGCTCTCTCAGCACCGACGACTTTGGGCAGTGTTTCTCGATCGATATCGCCCGCCTCATCCTCGATATCTTTGACGATTTCACGAGCGGCATTAACCAGCATCGCCACCAGTGCTACAATCCAGACCAGTGGATTTGCAATACCGTTGACAGCTGCAGCACCAAATACGATGACAATTCCAACCAGTAGAGATACCGCAAGATTCCCCATCAATCCTTTGTGTTTGAGCATGAATGATGCGGGGACGACCATCTCGTAATGGAACATCAATAAGAATGCCAGAAACCAAATGCCAATGCTAGGCAACCATGAGGCCAAGTTCTCAGAATACAATGCCGCAACCGTCATTGCAGCAAGTAACGAGACAATCGAAAGCAGAAATGAAGCTCTACCGATTGCCTTTGCTTGAATCAGTGTCAGCGCACCACTGGGTATTGGCCGCTCTGGATGATTTTTTGCATCTACTTCGTGGTCAAAGACGTCATTGAATGCATTCCAAGCACCCATGAATGTCGCTACACAGCATGCATGCAGCAGCACTAGGGTGAATTCTATCGTCGTGAAGTTGGTCTTTACCATCACAGCGCCAACGACGACGGTCGAAGCTCCAACAAGGGCGTTGCCGCCACGTAGGAGTTGCCAGATCGGATGGGCCATTGTCATGGGCCTGTGCAGACAATACTTGAGTCTACGCCGTGGCTTTTGTCGGTCCTGAGTCTCCCAAGTGTCTTCCGGAAAGGGACCAGATACAGACACTGTATCGAGCTCCTCTGAAGAAATCTCGTACACTACCAACTTTTTCAAATCTCGAATCTTTTGCGAGAATATTCCCCACCTGATTCATTGTTGCACCCCAACTGAATCTCTCGTTGAGATGATCAAAGACTTCTACGGTGTTTGCTCGTCCACGTTCTGCGAGGAATTTGTGAACTTCTTCTCGAAGGCGCTTGGTTCGACTCATGCCTTTGCCTCCAAACTGCGTCTGTGGACGTGCTGCCAAGCATTGGTTCTGACAAGTGGCCTCCACGCACCTGAGGTTTCCAATCCGCTTGCGTGTACCAATGCGCCATCTTTCGGGTTTCGCGGTCGCCTGGTTGCCATGAGTGAGGCAAAGGTAACCATGTTGTTTTGTTGCAATTTTTGTTGTTGCATGGAGATGGGCAATGTGGGATTGCCTATGAAGAAAAGTAGGTCGGTGCAAATGAATGTGAATCTTGTATCGACTCGCAGTCACCTGTTTTTCACATTCAACCTACCGTGAAACTGAATGTAATTGTGTATCGTCATAGCGTTCTGTTGATATACGGGCATTCGGTCGCCGGACATACGCTCGTATGGTGTAGCGGCCCATCATGGTGGACTCTCAATCCATCGACCCGGATTCGAATTCCGGTACGAGCATCTCTCACGGCATTGTGGTAATTTTGATGAGCGGAGCCTCAGTCGAGTAATCATGGGCGACTGGCGCAGTTTCGATATTGCGAATCCAACTGAGGAACATGCGATGATTCGCGAGATGGTTAGAGATTTCGTGAAGGAAGAGGTTGAACCGCAAGCACTGGAGTTCGATCGTGATGAAAAATTCAATCTTGAGTTGTTTCGTAAGCTTGGCGATTACGGACTACTAGGAATTACAGTTGATGAGGAATATGGAGGTGCGGGTATGGATGCGACCGCTGTTACCATTGTCAACGAAGAGTTGTCTTATTCAGACCCAGGGTTTTGTCTTGCGTACCTTGCCCACTCACAGTTGACGGTCAACAACTTGGCATTCAATGGTTCCGATGCTCAGAAAGAGCGCTATCTGCCTGGGCTTTGCTCTGGTGAGTTGATTGGCTGTATGGCTATGTCTGAACCAGATTACGGTACTGACGTCTTGGGTATGACTACCAATGCAGTCTTACAGGACGATGGAAATTGGTGTATCAACGGCCGAAAGATGTGGATCACTAATGGGGTCATCGACGATGATGGGACTCCTGCAGATATTGTTTGGTTGTATGCTCGAACAGGCACCACCGAAAGGGGCCGCCCGGAAATTTCTACATTCATCATTGAGAAGGGAATGCCTGGTTACAAATCAGGTCAGAAAATCATTGACAAATTAGGAATGCGGGCCTCTAATACTGCAGAATTGGTGTTTGAAGATTGTATCGTTCCTCCCGAAAATTTGGTTGGTGCGCCTGGCAGTTCAATGCATCACATGATGCGTAATTTGGAGATAGAGCGGGTTGCTTTGGCGGCTCAAGCCGTCGGTATTTCGCGCCGTTGCCTGGCGGACATGTCTCGTTATGCTGGAGAGCGCGAGGCCTTCGGCAAACCCATTCAAGAGTTTGGACAAATGCAGCGCCACATCGGAGAATCATGGGCCGAATATCGTGCCATGCGAGCTTATGTCTATGAAACTTCGAGAGTTCTCGACTTGGATTCCGGAGGACAGCGTCTTGATTCAGATGGTGTCAAATTGTTTGCGACAACTGCGGCCAAGAATATTGCAGATCGAGCCATTCAGGTGATGGGTGGTTATGGATACGTAGGAGAGTATGTCGTTGAGCGCTTGTGGCGCGACGCTAAACTGCTGGAAATCGGTGGGGGGACATTGGAAAGTCACCAGAAGAATATCACTCGAGACTTGTCGAAGAATTCGGACCCCATTGAGGAGTAAATATGAATTTGAATAACGATTCATTAAATCGTGATTCATTTCTTGAAGTTCTTGGTCTCAAAGAGGTTGATCGAGCAGGGTGGAAACGCAGTGGTTTGACCAATGTTGAATCGGTCGCCGATCATTCTTGGGGCGTAGCCTTTTTGGCGATTCAAATTTGTCCTCCCAATCTCGATCGTCTTCGCCTGCTTGAGATGGCGATATGCCACGATATCGCGGAAGTCAGAATCGGGGACATCACCCCACACGACGGTGTCGATCCTGAAGAGAAAGTTCGAATTGAAACCGAAGCAATGTTGGATATGGCGAAAGGGTTTCCAAAGGGTGAGCGGATGCTAGAATTGTATCTAGAATACGAGGCAGGAGAGACCGCAGAAGCTCGTTTTCTCAAACTCTGCGATAAATTGGATATGGCATTCCAGTCTTATGTTTATCAATCACGAACTGAAAGTGACCTCAGAAATTTCAGAAAAACGGCCAATCGCCTCGTTGTTGAATACGGGTATCCTGATTTGCTTGATGGCTCAATCGATTGAGAGTGAGTGGTAGTCCCGGGAGGATTCGAACCTCCGTCCCCTGGACCAAAACCAGAGATGATGGACCGCTACACAACGGGACTCCGACCCCTCGGGTGCGGCTTTGATTATTGAACGGTGCGCCAACGCATCGACGAGAAAAGTCAATCATTGGTGGCCTGCCTCGCGGCGCTATGCGCCGCGGAATGCTTTCGATAGGATTGGCACTATTATTCGTAATTGGGGCGTATACGCCACTTTTCCATCAATCACAATCCGTCTCGAATGCCATTGTAGATTCGGAAATTGGGGATTTCTCAGCGTCCCAAATACCCACCAGTACAGTTTTTTCGCCGAGTCAGGAATATTGGTCGGAACAAGAGATTGCCGAACCCATGGTCCTGACTCGTGATTTGAGGGCATTACATGCGTGGCAAATCGCTCATGGTTTGTTACCCGAACAGGCGCCCGGTAACCTGCAAGATGTATCCATATCCACGGGTATCGTCGAGCATCGCCGTGTAACAATGCCAGGATTCTTGGTACCCAAGTTGGCTGGTGTCGAGGGTGTTTTTGCAGTTTTTGAAGATCGAACGGGACCAGAGCCCGTGGGTGCACTTCCCGGTGAACCGAATTCAGTCAAGAGTGGCCAAATCCATGGGGCTGTTGATGCATGGGATCGGGGTTACAACGGGAGTGGAGTCCGAGTCGCTGTCGCAGACTCGGGCATCGACTTCGCCCATCCAGATCTCAATGGAACACAAGCCGTATTGGATGATCCAAATTCACCATACGATGGTTGGGGGATTATGCATGACCCGATTTCATTGGTGCGTTGGCAGCGCGATGGTTTAGCGTATCCGGCGGCCGGGAACTCTTGGTGGGTCGACACCACGAGTGTAGATGTGGATACGAACAATGATTCCATTCTTGACAATCAGGGTTGGGATATCAATGGCGCTCCACTTTCAGTATCAGGAGTCTATCACTTTGGTGAGCATTCAGACTCCCGCTTGATTCAGCGCGCAGGTGGAAACGTACACATTCTGGTAATCGATACCCAAGTGGCAGGTGTATACGATACCATCCTTATTGACATCGATCGTGACGGGGACTTCGGCGATGAATCATCCGTCAATCAATCCAATCCGACCTACGGCCGAGACACCAACGGCGACGGACTTTGGGATCAAAGCGCCGGATTGTTGTGGTGGATTTCAGATGGTATCAATGGTGTGCCTTATGGTGATATTTATGCCGCAAGAAATGGATACCAAAACCGGGTTGCTGGTGCCGGCGACCTGATTTTGCTCATGCTGAATGATGCTTCAGAAGCCGGTGGAAACCATGGGACTCTGTGCGCCTCTGCTGTGGCCGCTCAGGGAGTCATCAGCAATGGTGCAGTTCTTGGAATGGCACCTGGTGCTGAACTCATTGCGGTGTCAAACCTGTATGCGGGTGGTTCATGGCTGGATTCATTCCGATTCATATCAGAAGGATACGATGGTAACGCTAGCACCTCACATGATCAAGGACAAATTGGCTCATTCTCGTTTGGCAACTCTGCTGCTCATGACGACGGAGCAGATTATTGGTCGTTGTATTTGGATTGGCTTACTCGAGTTCACTCACCAGAGACGACATATTTCGTCGCTGTTGGCAATGGTGGTCACGGGTATGGGACTACGGCCTCTCCCGGTGGTGCACACGGTGTGATTTCTGTCGGAGCCTTTTCGTCAAAGGGAAGCACGTGGGGTGAATCGGCCTCTTGGTCAAACCGAGGCCCGAACTCTGTGAGTCGTTTAGATCCGGATATCGTTGCTGTGGGTTGGTCAGCTACAGGCGATCGTACGCTAAATGAAGTTACCAATGCCAACAATGCGCGTACGACTTGGAGTGGGACCTCTCTATCCACACCCATTGCAGCAGGCTTGGCTGCAGTCATGTATCAGGCGTGGAATAATGCCACTGGTGCTTGGCCCGACTCCCAAACTTTCCGCGATTTGGTGATGTCGACCGCAGACGATCGCGGGTATGATCCATTGGTTCAGGGTGCCGGATGGATGAATGCGAGTCGGGGAGTCGATGTTATCGATGGTAGAGAAGGGTCCCTGATGGTGAGTCCGGCTTCATGGATGACGGGGGAAAACGAAGGTGCACATCGGGATGGGAATCTGAACTTCCTGCTTCCAGGTCAAAATCAGACCATGCAACTTTCCTTATCCAATCCCGGTCCAGAGCCAATGAACATCTCAATGACACCGTCTGAATTGGTACCTTTGGCTGGTCAGCACATGATTTGGAACAGCACAGATCAAGGCGCTAATGCGACTTGGGATGGTCACCAATCACGTCCTGATTGGGCCTTTCCGCTACACATCCATGGCGATGCGAATTTATCCCTCCCACCTGAAGTAACACTGATTCGAGCACGAGCCGTGATGGAGGGTGAGGGTTTTGATGGCAATCAAAATTTACAGTCTGAAAATCGAATTCATCTACGCATCTATCGTTGGACTGACACGGACAATGATGGCAATTGGACTTCAGACTTTGATAATGACAGCTATGTCGATGACGGGGAATGGACCGAGTCAACTGAATTGGAGATGATTACGGAACACGTCTACGAATCCGGTCAAGTTGAGGCTCGCGTTGGCAACCCACACAATTGGGAAGGAGATGGTCTCATTGTGGCCTTGTGGCGGGAATTTATTCGTGCCCCAAACAAAGATCCACTTTACATCGAATTTGATTGGACGGCTTTTGGCCCGGCGAATGATTCTTGGATTTCAGCACCCTCAAACTTGACTCTCGCTGCACAATCGACCTCTATGGTAAATGTCACCATTGATGTGCCATTGTCAGCACGTGGTGGACTCAAGCAACATGGATTAAGAATTGAAGCGATTACCAACAATTCAACGCGTACTTGGTCATGGCCAGTGATTACGAACGTTGGATTTAGCGGTCCTTTTTCGATAGCGCCTCTGCCGACTGATGGAAATCTGAGTAATCAAACACTGTACGATGAAACCTGGCTGCAAGGTGCCCAGCGATGGGGTTGGAGGGCCGAATCAGGGGATTGGAAATTCCTGACGATGGATTGGCCAAATGCTCTCTCAGGAAATGGATCGATATTGGTTGATGTTGACTGGCCCGACAATCCATACACCGATGTCGACGTCCATTGGATGAGTGAGGCCGACCATCCATTCTATCTTGATGATCCTACAGCATACGGCCCACGTACAGTTGTGATGGAAACCGGATCTGTTGGACAGCATCAGGGTGGCGGAAAGTATGCGCATTATACCAACGGAGGTGGGAGTCGAGAAATCATCATCGCTGATGATTCGCCGGGGACCAAACAAATGCTACTGCATTCGGCGATGCATGGAGTCAATACGAATGACAATCCATTGAACATTAGTGTAGGATACATCACACCTTTGGACTCTGGTTTGACCACAACTCTGTCCGATTGGACCCAGCAGAATGGTGTTTCAACTCATCGGATTGGCTCGACAATGGGTTTGGACATTGACAATATCGCGGCAAACGGTTTCACCATTCCTCAATATTTGTCCAGTGAAACCGCTTACCAAGACGACCCTGCCGACGTGACATCATCATCGTACATCCGGGCATTTTCTGCAAACTCAAATGAATTGATTGAGTTGGAAATTGGTTGCCATCAATCGGGCATTGATCTCGATTTATTCCTCTACCGTGATGCCAATGGAAATGGTGTATTGGATTGGGGTAATGAGCAGGTCGGTAGTTCGGGAAATTTCAATTGCGATGAATCGATTTCCTACACAGGAGGGCAATCGGGGACGTATTGGGCGGTGGTCCATGGGTATGACTTACGCACCTCAAATACAACATTCTGGCTAAGATGGACTGAAATTGGTGGCAATGATCTTGGCATTACTGACTTTGTGTCATTGAACCATTCAGAGATTCAGACCTTGTATCCGAATGGCTCGAATGCTCTTGCGGGTGCGATTCCAGAAACAGTTCTCGAATTGAATTTGACTTGGAATCGTCCCTCCAGCGCAGGCATCTGGGGAGGGTTTGTTGATTTGACATTGGATAGCGGTGGTTTGATTCGTTTGCCCTATTCGTTCACTCTCGTAGACCCTGCTCCGGAACTTTCGTTTTCGCTTCCGAATGGCACTCGAACAAATCAGTCACTCGACATTTCGATGCTAGCATTCGATCAGGGTACGGGTTTCAACCTAAGTGGATTGGATTTTGATTTCGATACTCAGAATTATGGTGAATTGCCCACTGACATGACCTTTGAGGCTACGATGATCGATGGAGAGAATCGTGATGACTTGGAGGGTTTGTGGACGCATTGGAATGCCAATCGATTGTATCAACCTGGGAATCATTTCGCGTTGGCCGATGGCAATCTCTCGCTCGAGGCTGAGAGTCCGATGCATTTGCATTCGGGTGAGGGCCCTAGTTGGCAGTTCGCAGATGATTCTCACGGATATTTTGGAGCCGGATACATGACCACCAATGCCGATGGATACAATTCTGGAAACCAGACCTCGGGCTCTCGGCTGTCTTGGGATGTAGAGTTTGATTCTGCAGGCATCTACTGGGTTTGGCTTCGAATCCAACAGAATGGCGATGATGCAAATTCAATTCACATGGGCGTCAATGGGCAAATTCATCCTTTGGGTGGAAATGGGATATCTACCAATGCGAGTGGTTGGAATTGGGTGAGTGAATTCGACAATATTTCCGGGGTTCAAAGAGCGTCGTTCAACATCACTTCTCCGGGTAGACACTCGATTGATTTGTGGGTAAGAGAATCCGGGGTGAGTGTCGACTGTCTCATTTTGACCAACGATTCACAGTGGGATCCCAGTCAGGCATCAGGCAATTTACCACCAACGTCTACATTGTGGACCGATCTGACTCTACGCACAGCTTGGCTCAACTGGAGTTTACCCAGTGATAACCGCTGGCATGAGTATCGAGGAGCCGCATTGGATTTGACCAACAGGCTCGATAACGCACAATTGCTCGTTGAGCACGATGATATTGTCCCACCGATAGCGATTCACAATTGGAGGCCCTTCACCAATCAATCAACCTTATCCGACACTTGGGCAATGACTGACCCTGAAGCCACTTTATGGCTGAATGGAACTGAAATTATCGTGGATTCTAATGGTCGAGCAAATCTTGAGTTAAGTTTGCAACCAACCATATGGGGGCAATCCACTCAAGGTCAGCAAGGTCAATCCAACATGTGGGATACTTCCACTTGGTCTTGGCATGGCATGAATGAGTTCAACCTCACAGCTGTCGATGCTGCAGGGAATTGGAACCATGCAAATCTGAGTATGGTGTACGACCCTTGGGCGCTTTCAAACGAGGGCCCTACACCTCAATTGTCCTTCGATTCAATGCGTTTACTCGAGTGGGGCGATGCACATGTTCCCGTTGAACCGAATCCTTACAGCATCAATCTCGGAGAGGTCATTGTCAGCCGCTTGTTTGATGGTTACGAAATTTGCTTGAGTGTGTTTGCCCCATCGGGTGTACTCATGGAAAACCAATGTCAAATCGATACGGCTCCTCCTTGGGATGAGCCGTTTGGTTCAAATCGACCGGTGATGGAAGAAAATCGATTTCTGTTTAATTTCACGAATTGGCCTGATGCCATCTATGAACTTGAACTCCAAATTACAGATTGGGCAAACAATACCGGTACCCATTCTGCAACCATCCATATCGATCGTACTGCACCGCAAGTCACCATCCAATCTCCAACCGTGAATGAAATCCTTTTCGACCATCATTTAGACATCCTGTGGAATGTCAGTGAAACAAGTTTCCAATGGGTTGAAGTTGATGGAATTGTCATTTGGTCAGGAGGCCAATATGGACAAAACAATTCGAATTGGATGAATGGGAGCCAAAGCATTCAATTCGACTTGAATCGAACGGGCAACCACTCAATATGTGTGAATGCGCGAGATTTAGCAGGCGCATGGCCGACAGGCGCTTCTGGTCCAAATTCCAATCAGACTTGTATTGAGGTTCATCTTCCTGAAGAGACCTATTGGCCCACACTGGATGCTCCATGGAATGCCACTCATGTCAACACGACTCGTGTATGGGCGGAACTGACATTGGGGCCTGATCAATCGTATCAATGGTGGCACAACCACAGTTCAGGAGCGCTTGAAGCGGTGCAGTATGAAGTCGTCAATGGCACAGTGGTAATTCCAATTGATTTGAGTTTGGGACTCAATGAATTTTCATTCCATCTGGAAGCGCTCGAACGAACGTTCGTTTACGAATTGAATGTGTTCTTGGATTTGGATGCTCCAGAATTGATTGTTGAGTCACCAGCTCCTGGTCATGCAACTTACGAGTCAATGGTCTACGTTGAGGGGCGTTGTGAAGTGGGTCTGCCGGTTTATGTCAATGTAAGTGGTCTTTACAGTCAATCGAATTGTTTGGAAGATGGGACATTCAACATCAAGGCCAGCCTACCACTGAGCGAAGGAGTTTGGCCCATGGTTACTCACCAGATTGATTTGGCCGGAAATCGAATGGTCGATGCTCGTCTAGTCATCTTAGACCAAACTGCCCCGTCTGCGAATCTTGTTTGGAATATGACTGAATGTGAGCGGCAACCGACTGCGCCGGCTTGGGGTACACCTCGGCTCGCGGAATGCGTGGTTTCAGTTGATTTGTCCATTTTGAGTGATGATGTCATTTCATGGTCAATTGAACTCTCAAATTCGGATGTCGATGCCTATACCGACTCAGGTCAAGGTTCTGAATTTGAAGGTTTACAGCCTCAAACTTTCATCGCAGAAGGAGGTGTTGGGACATGGACGGCAACGGTAGAGTTGACCGATGCCGCTGGCAATCGTCAACGATTCGTAATCAACACAGATCTCAGTGCTGCAGAAGCCACCATCGGTGAGCAATTGAAAACACCCGGGTCGCTACACAATCTATCTGGAATAGCTCTAATCGTGATTTTACTCTCTGTATTGCAGTCATTCCGAAAGCGAAATCAGACGCAAGATGATCCTTGGGACGATTCCAATTTAGAACATCTTTTACGGGGTGATGGCCTCTTTGACGACGACGAAGTCGTTTAACCAAGGAATCGACACCATCAAACACTGATTGACGATGTGGCTTCATGGTCAAACGTAAGCGGATGTCATTGTTCCTGACCATCCTCATGATTACATCGCTCGCAATTTGGATACCGTCAGCCCATGCAGCGGATGGGGACAATGATGGATTTGATGACTCAATCGACGACTGTCCGTTCGCAGCAGGCTCATCTACCAATGGATTACTCGGCTGTCCCGACGCGGATTTAGACGGTGTACCTGATTCTGTTGATGGATCAATTGCTGATTTCTCCTCAGCTTCACGGGATTACGGCAGCATCTATGCAGATTTCCCCGATGAACAATCGGGTGGCATGAGTGAATACACTGCACAAGGTTGGGGGAATAGCGGAGAAATGGTTCGAGCGGTTGATGTCGCACCGAATGGAATGGTCGCATTGGGTGCTGACGATGGCAATCATGTTTACATCGCCAGAAGCTCGGGAAAAATTGTACAATCATTGTTCACAATGGGTTCAAATCCAAGGGCACTAGACTTTTCCCCCAATGGCAGTTTACTGGCTGTTGCAGCCTACTCATTAAGTGACAACATGGCCAACGTTCACGTCTATGAAATGGATTGGAATGCCCTGATGGTGACGCATGTAGCCAACTTATCCAGTCACCATTACGACGATACTTTCGCCCTCTCGTTTAGTCCGAATGGAACGGAGTTGTATGTTGGTGGGAAGGACAAAAATGTCACGCTATACGATGCCCATTCATGGTCACCCACACGCGTGATTGAATTTGGTGAAGACGATGTTTACAATATCGTGCCCAGCCCCGACGGTCGATTGATTGCCGTGACCCATGGTCAGGAACTCTCAGTTCACTGGACTTCGAATGGAACGCAATTCTTCAATACCCACAATCATACAAATGTGGTATTGGGTTTAGATTGGAGTCCTGATGGCCGATGGATTATCACTGGTGGAAACGACAATCGATTCCGTGTTTACCATGCAGGAAACGGGACCATGGAGGCAGAGGTAAACCAAGGTTCGGATGTCTACAGTATTGCCTTTAACGAAGCCGGGACACACTTTGTATTGGCCACAAGCAGCGGGTCAGGAACATCGATTTATTCGACAGCAGACTGGTCAAATGAGTTTGACTTTGGTGACTTCCCGGGTGGCAGTGGAAACGGTGCGTCTGGCCGCCGAGGGGCTCGTGATGTGGCCTGGTCGGCAGATGAAACAAAAATCCATTTCGGGGGCCGATACTATGGTGCCTTCTACACCTTCTATTCCGCTGATGCATTCATTTGGCTGGGTGGAGACGTGACGGGACAATTGATGGAAAGCCGATTTGCAGAATACGGAGAAGATCATAGCGATTATCTCCCGAATCACTACAACGCATCCATTACCACAATTACTCAGATGCAATGCAATCAAGCCGGACAGATTCAAGGAATTTTAATGGGCGCGGGTGCAACAACTTCAGCCGAATCCATCACCACTCCTCTCGCCAATTACACAACCAGCGGTCTTCGAACTTGTGATTCAAGTAGCGACATATTGGTCGATGTGCCCGTAGGCAGGATGCCTGCGACATTGACAGTCAAAGCCAGTGGGGTTGCCGAACAGTGCTTATCACACACGGGTGGTTTGTCGATGGGCCAGGTCCGATGGGTGCTTTCTGGCGCCTCAATATCGGACCTGATTAACGACGGATTTCACCCGGGAATGGATTTGTCTTCAATCGCGCCCAGTGACGATGGAGACAGTATCAAAGAATGGGGTGATTTACATTCTGCATGTCCGGATGATCCGATACATGTGTATCACCGATGGGAGAACCGTTCCGTCCCTCAAATGATTGAAGCATTCATGTTCTGTGACCACTGCAGCTTTCCTGATGATTGGTTTGAGCAGGATTTCGATCGCTATCGATTGGTTGAGGAAACTCGCAGTGAAATAATCAACGGTGTCAATGGTTTTGATGGAGCGATTGGGATTACAGAATTGAGGTCGGGTATTGCTTCAAATCTTTACAACATCCCTCTCATTGACAATTGGACACACGGAGCGGTAGATGCAACCTTGGCCGGCGACTCCTTGATTCATGCATCTGTATCCAATAGTTCGAATGATGATTGGCCATTCCAGGATGATTACTACTTGACGATGAGAGAAGATTCTGTTGATGCCGCTCGAGGTTTCATCAATTGGATGCTTTCAGAGGCGGGTCAGGAAAATTTCGACGAAATTGGATTCGTCAGACTTGACCCCTTCGCCCGAGTGATGTCTGGAGATCGAGTCGGTCTTGATTTACGCAGCATTCTCCCCGATGATGACGGTGACGGGATTTGGAATGGAGACGATTTGTGCCCAGGTACGGATGCAAACACATTGGTCGATTCGTCTGGATGCGCACAAAATCAGTTGGACGATGATGGAGATGGGCTCGTCAACACCCTAGATGACTGCCCGAATGAATCCGGAACCAGTACACAGCCGACCGTTGGTTGCCCGGATGGCGATGGAGATGGTTGGGCCGACACCGCAGATGCATTCCCCAGCGAAGTCACACAATGGGCAGATTCCGATGGTGACCAATTTGGCGACAATCCAGAGGGTATTGAAGCGGATTCCTGTATCTCTGAGTTTGGACTTTCTACAGAGGATCGTTTCGGCTGTGTTGATACTGACGGAGACGGCTGGTCCGATTTGAACGATATGTTCCCTGCGAATCCAACCCAATGGATTGATGCTGATGGAGATGGCATCGGTGACAACTATACTTGCAACGAAATGCTCAATGGAGTATGTGTTTCTGAAAGTGGTGATGCATTCCCCACAGAAGTGTCTCAGCATAAAGATCGAGATGGGGATGGATACGGTGACAACCCCAATGGATTCCTTGCCGATAGTTGCCCCGATCAAGCAGGGTCCTCAAATCAGGGTGGCGAATTGGGTTGCCCTGATGCCGACAGCGACGGTTGGTCTGATACTCTGGATGATTTCCCGAATGAGCCTAGCCAACACATCGATTCCGATGGGGATGGCTATGGAGATACTCAGTCAGGTGTAAATGCAGACAATTGTCAAGGTACACCTGCAGATGAAATCGGATTGGTTGACGACCGTGGCTGCGCACCTTCTGAACGCGATGGCGATTACGATGGAGTCATGGAAGATGTTGACGTTTGTCCCAACACGCCTACCAGTGAAGTCTTCGATGTCGACGAAACCGGTTGCTCTGAAAGCGAGCGTGATACAGATGGCGACGGTGCGATTGATTCTGTCGATGCCTATCCCATGGATGCCTCGCAAACCATCGACTCCGATGGGGATGGATTTGGTGACAATGCTTCTGGAACCAATGGAGACAATTGCCCCAGTGAAACGGGGACATCGACTGGAAATTTGCGCGGCTGCATTGACAGTGACGGTGATTCGTGGGCTGATTCGGAGGATATTGTGCCCAATATCGGGACTCAATGGATGGATACTGATGGCGATGGATACTACGACAACTATGCCAACAGCATTTGGGCAGATGACGAAATGCGGATCAACGGTTCATGGCCCGGCGAATTGATTCCTAATGCCCGAACTCCTGACCGTTGTCCGCTTCATGCAAATGAATTGCAAAATCTGGAAAACCCCGGCTGCCCAGCTGATATGTTTCCAGCAGGGGAAGAGGAAGAATCGGGCGGGCCGAATATACCCATCCAATCCACAGATTCAGGAGGTATTGGTACTTTGACGATTATCATCATCGCAACTGCGATTATTTTCTTAATCGCAATTGGAGGTGCAGTCACACTACTGATGCGAAAGCCGAAGAAAAAATCGAAGCATCGCAAGCAATCCAACCAAGTCGAAAAGCGAATGGCGGAGCCCGAGCCAGAAATTGAAGAAGAAATTGCACTCGAGGATGACCCCAATTACAAGATTGATGAAAACGGCTGTGAATGGTGGTATGATGAGGGCCAGTGGTGGTATCGAACACCCGAAATGGACGATTGGGCCGAGTACGACGGCTAATCCATCCGCCCAAGGGGTAATCAATTGAATCTGGTTCGAACCGATTCATGAGTATCGAGAAGATAGCAGTACTTGGCGCTGGACAGATGGGCAATGGCATTACCCAAGTGGCTGCCTGCGCGGGGTATGAAGTGACTATGATAGACATCAAACAAGAATTCGTTGACAAGGGCATGGCTACGATAGAGAAATCACTGTCGAAATTAGTATCGAAAGAGCGAATGAGTCAGGCAGATGCTGATGCTGCTCGCTCTAGGATTTCAGGAGCCACCGAACGTTCAGCGGCAGCTGATGCCGATCTGGTTGTCGAAGCGATTCCTGAAATTCCGGAACTCAAATTTTCAACGTTTGCAGAACTTGATGAGATTTGCAAGGAGGGGGCGATTCTTGCCAGCAACACCAGTAGCATCAGCATCAACGAAATTGCATCCGCAACCAATCGCCCAAATCGAGTGATTGGAATGCATTTTATGAACCCTGTACCCATCATGAAATTGGTTGAAATTATCAATGGCTCAGAAACCGAATCGAGTGTGACCGATGCCGTGATTGAAGCCAGTGAGAAAATGGGGAAGATCCCATTGTGTTGTAACGACTCACCTGGCTTTGTATCCAATCGAATTCTGTGCCCAATGATCAATGAAGCCATCCTCACATTGCAAGATGGTGTCGCAGAACCAGAGGCCATCGATGGAATCATGAAATTAGGGATGAATCATCCCATTGGACCGCTTGCACTTTCCGATCTGATTGGGAACGACACCGTTCTTCACATCATGAATGTCCTACACGCGGGACTTGCAGATGACAAGTATGCGCCTGCCCCACTCCTCATTCAGATGGTTGAAGAAGGGAAACTTGGACGCAAAACAGGTCAGGGATTCTACACATATTGATGGCAGCATTGAGATCGCCTAATCCTAACCGCAAACGCCCGAACCCTGATAAGTCGGGACCATCGGAAGCCACATGATAGCATGCCAGGTACAACCCGTGTAGAAGTTCGAACTCTGAAAGTAGGTCGATACGTTGCCCTTGAAGAAAATGCGTACAAGATTCTTGGTATGAGTAAATCAAAGCCTGGGAAGCACGGTGGTGCAAAGGCACGAATTGAACTTGTAGATCTTTTCACCGGGCAAAAGCGAAGTCACGTTGCACCAGTCACGGATTCGATTAATGTCCCGATGATTGAGAAGGGCTCTGCGATTATCACTCACATTGAGGGTAATGAAGTCCATGCCATGGATAACAAGACCTACGAGGCCATGATTCTGCCCGTTGAAGAAGGCATGGATCTGGCTGCAGGTGGCGAGATTCTGTGGATGGAAGCCATGGGCCGATACAAGATTAGCCGTGATCACTGAGTCAGGTGATGATCTGGTCACTACGGCAAACCCATTGTCGATTTCAGTGGCCAGTTTTTCCGACTTTTCAGCCATTGAACCCGCTTGGTGGCGACTATTGAATGATCAACAAACTCTCGACTATCGGGGAGGGCTTGATGAACTCAGAGGGCAGATGAATGCCGACAGAGTCACTCGATTTTTGGAATCTAGAATCCGCCAGGGGCGACTCATCATTGCTAGAATCGAGGGGGAGCTTGTCGGTATCTGTACCATTTCTCCGGATGGATTTCTCTTGGATTCACCGGTGACGGTCTGGGAAATCGCCGACGTTTGGGTCGAGCCGCATGCCCGACGGAAAGGAGTGGCGACTGCAATGATTAAGCAATGTGAGCATGAATGCCAAATGCGAGATGCCAGTGAGGTCCGACTGTCAGTTTATGCAATGAATGAGGCAGCCCTCGGACTGTACCGCAGTTTGGGATATGACATTAATTCGTACAGTTTAAAGAAGAATCTCAACCCTACGGGTTGAACACTCAACTCCCCACAAACCTAAGACCCCTGCGCCGTACGGTCATCCTGTAGCCGGAGGGATTCATTGTGTCGGGTGTTCGCAAGTCCGCTTACCGTCAACCTCTGACTGCCAAAGGTTTGTCAGCCATCGAATCGGGTTCATTGACTTGGCTTGACGATGACATGTACAACAACTTGAATACCGGTTTATTGGAACAATACTTCGAAGAGAAGAACCTGCAAGAATCGTTTGAGGTCAGCCACTGGTCCCTGAAAAAAATCATGATTGGGATTTTGATTGGTTCAGTTTTCAGCGGTGTCACCGCATACATCGGATTGAAAATCGGATTGGCTGTCTCCGCAGCTTGGTACGTGGCCTATCTTCTCGGTATGGCGCTGAAATGGTCTCCTTCTGAGGTGAATATTTCCACGAGTGCGACCACGGGTGCAACTCACGCATCGACAGGATTCATTTTCACTTTCCCTGCAATTTTCTTACTATCTTCTCAATTCAAAACCGAATACCACGTTAACGGTGCTCCACTCCTATCCGGAATCGATGTATTCCAGTTAGCCTTCATTGGCATTGTTGCAAGTATGTTTGCCGGTTTCTTGGGTGTGATGTATTTCATTATCTTCCGTCGAGTTTGGCTCGTAGAAGACCCTCTTCCCATGCCAGGTTTTGAAGCGACACTGAAGATGCTTGACATCGCTGCTGATGTCAATACAGGTGCCGCAGAGGCAGCCAAAGAGAGTCTCCAAACCGTGGGATTGTGGACGGTCCTCACAATGGGTTTCATGTTCATCATCGACTATCCATTGTTTTGGAAAGATCATCTGACCATCGCCGACAAAATCGCTGTGAGTGCATCGGGTGATTCCTGGGGACTGGCCTCCGTCTATTCGGAGCGATGGATTCACCAACCGAGTGAGTTGCAGGATGGCCAATCAGTGGCGAATGGCATCACCTACTTCGACCCCTCCAATCCATTTTCGTATACGTTCCTCGGTGTCGAATTGAGCCCCACTCTGTTTGCAGTCGGTTGGTTCATGCGCATGCGCGTTGCTTTCCTCGTCAATCTCGGTTCGTTCGTCGCTTGGTTCTTCCTCATTCCATTGGCGGTTTACTTCAGCGTGCCCACTTTCACTGGAATCGATCCAGTCACCGGCAATTCCCAATACACTCCACTTCAGGAAATGGGTGGCCCAGTGCAATGGATTGCATACAAGACTCTCATCCGTACGATTGCGATTGGAGCCATCCTCGGTGGAGGTTTACTGGGTCTACTCAAGATGGCACCAACGTTTGTGTCAATTTTCGGTGACATCGCCAAAGCATTTGGTGGCGAAAAAGGGCAAGAATACATCGAAGGCAAAGGTTGGTATGAATGGCCTTTGCATCACATTCCATTATTCATGGCCTTCTCATTCATCGCAATGATCATCATTTTCTGGATGGGTGGATTTCCGATTGCCGCGGCCATGGTCTTCGCGACCGTGTTGATTTTGACCACATTCTTACTCGGAGCAATTGCGGTGCGTGTCATGGGTGAAACCGGTATTGAGCCGGTTTCAGGCACCTCATTCATCGTTCTGTTAATGCTCTTAGGTTTGTTCTTGAATTATGGTGATTTCTTCGGTCTTTCAAAGGAAGAGGCTATTCTAATTGCATTGGTCGGGACAACTGTATTTGGAAGTGCAATTTCCATGTCGGGTACGGTGGTTGCTGATTACAAGAACAGTCTGTATATCGGAAACCGCCCATATCACATTTCGAAAGGCAACATCATGGGCGTCGTTCCTGGCGCTATCCTAGGCGCTGGTATGGCGATTTTCTTGTCAGATTTGCTCGCAGATGGAACGATTGATTTGTTGGCTCCTCAAGCCAATGCGTTCGCTGGATTCACCGTGATGTTGGCTGAAGGACAAGGCAACCTCTCAGCTCTTATGATTGGATTTTTGCTTGGTGCATTTATCGAATGGGTCACTGGAATGGGGACCTCATTTGGCTTAGGCATGTACTTGCCAACTCCTTACACCTTCCCGATGATGATTGGTGGTGCGGGTCGTGATTGGTGGCAAGCCAAGCGCTTGGATCCGGCAGTCGACAAGATTCGTGAGCAGGAGGGCAACTCTGCAGCGGAGAAGAAGCGTGCTCTCATTCTTTTGACCACGTTCATGATTGCAGCAGGTGCACTCACTGGAGAGGCCTTCTTCGGTGTCGAGGCCGCAGTTCTTGCCGTGGTGGATGAATTGCCCGCAGTCGTCGACATATTTGGCAGTGCATACTGGATTGTCCGTCTTGTTGGATTCACAATCATCAACCTAATCATCTTCGGTGGGTTGTATACACTTTTCCGAAAAGCCGGAATTTTCGGGCAGCAACCAGCAGATGCCTGAGGTGAAGATATGGGTGATTCCCGGGCCACCCCGGTTCATGCTTGGGTCATCCTCAGTATCGCTGTTTTAGCGGTTTCAAGCGCAGGTGCGATTTTCAAAATGATGGGGGATATTAGCCCCATATTACGTGCATCTTGGCGCTTGCAAGCCACTTCAGTGGTTCTCTTTCCGTTGTTCGTTTGGCAAATGAGGACAACTGAATTCACTTGGCATAAATCGACGATTTGGATAGTTCTTGGCTCCGGTACTTGTCTTTGGATTCATTTTGCCAGTTGGGTTTGGTCTCTTGATCATACTTCCTTGACACACAGCCTGCTCTTTGTGACCGCGCATCCACTGATTATCGTCACCGGAATGTTTGCATTACGGATGAATCCTCACCGCTGGGAAATCTGGGGGGCGATTTTGGGGGTTTTGGGTGCGATAATCGCTGTCCAAGATGCAGGTTCAGGCGAGGTCACATTGCTCGGAGATGCAGCAGCATTCGTGGGTGCAATTGCAATTGTAGGCTATCTCGCAGCCGGACGTATATTGCGTGGAGAACAGCGTATGCCATTGTTTCTCTATGCCTTTCCTGTGACTGCAATTGCCAGCATTCAACTGAGTTTACACGCCATGGTATCTGAGGGGGCAACACTCGATTTAGCGGTTGTCGATTCATCATTGCTCGGCTGGTCCGATGGGGCTTGGATTTTGTTGGTTGGATACCTTGCAATCGGACCCGGTTTGGCCGGGCACACCGGCATTAATGCGAGTCTGCGCTGGTTACCTCCACTGGTCATCTCGGTCAGTGTAGTGTTTGAACCACTATTGGGGGGTTTTCTCGGATGGTTCTTGGGTGTAGAGTCAATTCCAGATCTATGGACTTGGATTGGGGGACCATTCATGATTGCCGGAATGTCTCTCGCGATTGTTGGGACAAACCACAGATTAAATCAAATGCAGGATTCAAACGCGAACGTTGAGGCATAGTTATGTCGTGGAGAGAACCGCTGTTTTTGACTAATGATGATGGCATAGAAGCATCAGGTTTGCAATATCTCATTCAGATTCTGCACCGAAGAGGACACCCCTTGGCCGTTCTGGCTCCTTCGCACGAGCAATCGGCTTCTGGAATGCGACTCACATTGAAAAACCCACTCGAATTTACAAACCGTGAAGACCTGATCTCAACACTCGATTTGGACCCCAATGGTCCACCAATTTACCTCTATAGTTTGAGTGGTTCACCATGCGATTGTACCATAGTTGCCATCACTCATGGTTTTGAAAATTGGGCACCTATGGTCCGCCCTCAACTGTGTGTGTCGGGTATCAACAGGGGGCCAAATATTTCCATCGATGTGATACATTCTGGAACAGTATCGGCAGCTAGGGAAGCAGCATTGTATGGTCTGCCGGCCATTGCGCTGAGTCTTGGGACCTATGCTCACGAAGAATATTCAATTGGTTCTTCTGTGATTCTTGAGTTGATTGATCGTGCACTGAAAGTCGCCGATGATGAGCCTGCAAATTTATTGCGAACACGGGGCAGCAAGCAAATTGATTGGAACCAACCTGAAATGGATATAGCAGAACGAATCAAATGTGCTTTCCGTAATGGTGACTTGATTCTTAATCTCAATACACCAGCAGAATGGAAAGGAGGTATTGAGACGGTGCCGTTGGGCGCACGATGGTATCATGGTGCGACTCAATTGTCAGACGATGGACGCTACTTTACTGTTGGAGCCGCATCGATTGAGGATGAACCACTCCCTCGTACCGATTGCTCGAGTTTGATGGAAGGAAAAGTAGTGATTTCACCGATGGCAACTTGGCCACAATCACATCCACTAAACGTCCCTGATTCAATTTTACAAGCCGCTTTGGTAGAAGATGCTGAGGGTTATCCTTCCTGGCTCAACTCTGATCTAAAACATGATGGATGATTGTAATACAGGCGTGACCTTGCAACCACTGTTTTCCGAGGGAGATTCGTAGTTCTTCATCGATACAATCCAAATCCGACTCTGAAAATGGCTGGTCATCGGATAAGATAAATCCCAATGGCCGTTGGATTTTTTTGATTTCTGAGATATCCTGGCCTTCAGCATCTAGCACAAAAGTCGAAACGCCCTCCTTACGCCATTCTGCAAGGGTCTGCTCAAGGGTGCCTCCGGAGTGATAAAACCCTGAATGCAATTCAGATTTCTGCCCAATTGCAGGCACAGGCTCCTTTAATGCTCGACCAATTTGGCCCGCGATTGCCCTTTCATCTGGATGTAAACCACGTACATTCTTTCCCTCAAAGAAAATTCTTCTCGCAGGCCCTGGTCCTCCGAGTAAGTGTAAGATGACTTGTGAATCATCTCGAATTCCATGAGATAAAAACAAGGCTGTATTGACTGCACGTGAAAGAACATCGAGTCGTCCCGATGAACCGGCTAAATCATTCAGATTGATTTTTCCAGAAGATGGGGCTCTGTGGCCGATGATTGCGAATCTGCGCAACATGCTCTCACATCGGCATATCCATGTCGTCCATGTCACTCATCATGCCCTTCATTTGGCGGCGTAGTTTTCGATTGCCCTTGATGCCCTTCATCATCTTTCGAGAGCGATTCCATTGAGCGAGCAATTCTCGTACATTCTTTTCCTTAACACCTGACCCTCGAGCGATTCTACGGATTCTCTCAGCCTTGAGGATGTTGGGTTCATTTTTTTCTTCTTCAGTCATCGAATCCATAATCACTCGGAATCGCTCCAAATTACCTTGCATTTCCTCTTTCTGTTTTCGATCCATGGCTCCGAGTCCACCGAAAAATGAGGAGGGTAAGTGCGAGACAATTTTGTCAATGGTTCCTATTTTTGACATCATTTCCATTTGTTTGTACATGTCATTCAATGTAAATCGACCGGACATCATCCGCTCTGTCAATCGCATCGCTTCTTCTTGATCAAGTGACTCTGGAGCAATATCAATCAATCCACGGATGTCTCCCATCCCGAGTAATCTAGAGATAAATCGGTCCGACTCAAATTTCTCTAGGTCTGCAACCTTCTCACCTTCTCCGATAAAGACAATCGGAGCCCCCGTGGTTGCAACAGCAGAAAGTGCTCCACCACCTCGGGCAGTACCATCTAGTTTGGATACGATCACACCAGACACACCCACCAAGTCATGGAAACCAGCTGCGACAGGTCCCGCGGCTTGACCGACTTGGGCATCGATAACGAGGAAGCGCTCAGTCGCATTGGCCACTTTGTGGATTCTTTCCAATTCAGCCTGCAACTCATCGTCCAATCGATCTCGCCCTGCAGTGTCGACGATGACGACATCTGCATTCCCTACTTTGGACAAACCGTTGCGAACGATTTCTTCGGCATTTTTGTTGTCAGGTTCCCCATAGACTTCAACCGACGAATCGGCGAGCAATTGCTTGAGTTGCTCGTAAGCCCCAGGTCGCTGAACGTCAGCCTCGATGACGGCGACCTTGACACCATGTCGTCGGCGCCACCATTCCGCTAACTTCGCCGTGGTAGTGGTTTTACCCTGACCGTAAAGTCCGACCATTAGAATCGTTTGATTATGAGGTCGAATTTCCCGAGGTGGCCCCAATAATCTGACCAGTTCGGTGTAGATGATATTCATCGCATGGGTTTGGAGATTCACCCCTGGCAGGGGTTCTTCCTCAATCATTCGTTCTTCCAGTCGGGCAGTGATTTCCTTCGACTGTCGGACGTTGAAATCAGCTTCCAGGAGCGCGCGTCGAATGCTC
>CEUK01036520.1_pt1 | contig 29893 bp, 50 predicted proteins | sample 356451 | NCBI WGS metagenome assembly CEUK01 (sample SAMEA2622843, study PRJEB7988) | marine metagenome | isolation source: saline water (ENVO:00002010), including
AGTTTTATCAACAAGAAATAAATTTTTTATATTGTTGACAAGTTTGTTCACAGTGTTCTTCTTGTGGATGTGCATTGCCAAGGTGGATATTACAACACAGGCAGTTGGTGTGATTGCTCCTGAAAAGAATATCACCCAATTAGGGACTATGGTCACAGGAGAGATTGTTGCTGTAAATTACAAACAGGGTGATGTGGTCAAGAAAGGTGATGTGATAATAACAATTAATCCTGGAGTAGGTTACGAGCCCTACAATATAAAAGCAAACATTGATGGCAAGATACAACAACTAACATTTTTAAATCCAGGTTCAGTAGTTAAACAAGGAGACAGTCTCGCAGTTTTAGTCCCAAGCAATCAAAAACTAATTGTGCAAGGAAGATTATTAGTTAAAGACAGAGGCTATGTCAGTGTGGGACAGACAGCAAAAATAAAATTAGCCAATCAGGATCAATTAATATTTGGCACAATAGATGCAAAGATTATTTCAATATCACCAGATGCTGTGAGAGGACAGACATCAACATGGTACGAATTAGAATTAGAAATAGACAAGGAATATTTTATTAGCGGAGAGGTTACATATAATCTGGTGCCGGGTATAAATGTTTCTGTGTTCATTCTTACAGGAGAAAGGACTGTGCTGAGTTATATAACTACACCATTCCAAAATGGATTTGGACAAGCACTACAAGAGAGATAATGTTGAGTTGGTTTTTAATAGGTATACTTGTTGGGTTATGCATAAGATGTATCTGTAAGCCACACAAGAACGAAGAAGAAAAGTTTAAAGATCCTTGGAATTGGACATCGTTCGGCGGAGGCGGATAAATGGAAACAGGAATGAAATGGAGATGGACTGCATTAATAGTCTATCTAACAATTTGTATCTTTGATTTTATGATAGTGCCAATATGGTTTGGCATTACCAGACCAGACTATCATATGTTTCTTAATGAAGTTCGTGCCGTAGAAGACACAATGGTACAGATGGAACTGCTAAAAAAATTAACTGCTCAACACTCACCATACACTTTACAGATGGGCGGATTGTTTCATCTAGCATTTGGAGCCTTGCTTACAGGTAGTGCATTTGGACTGAAAAAATGAAAATCCTAAAATGGATAATTGTTTACATTCTAGTTGCGCCTTTATTTTACTTGATTACTTTTCCCATTTGTAGTATAATTGCCTTAATGGATTGGGGTAATGGTAAAACTTTTAGAGAAAATCTTAGAGAAGTAATGGGAATGAAGAAATGAAATTTTTAACAAGCATTTGGATTGTTTTAATCACCGTACTTGTTGGCGTAGGATTAAGAGTGTATGACGTAGAACCTCTGAAAATTTTAAGGCTAAAAACGTTTGACTATTATCAGCAAATTGAACCTAGACAGATTACTTCAAATCACTTTGTAATTGTAGAAATCACAGAACAAGACCTAAAGCAATACGGACAATGGCCTTGGAGTAGAAATTTTATTGCAGATATTCACCAACGAATTATAAATCAAAAAGCAAATACAGTTCAATACAACATATTATTCAGCGAACCTGATAGGCTTAATGCAAGTTCATTCATAGAATCACAAACTTTAACTGAAGACATCAAAGAAAAACTATTGCTAATACCAGACAATGATCAGGTGTTGGCACAGTTCTTTAATGTTGGCGATGCAGTGTTGATGTATAGTGTGAAGAATAGTGCAACAGATGGTAAAATTAAAAAGCCAAACATAATGTATAAAGGATCTGATCCCACAGCCTGGCTTTATAACTTTTTAGGCGTGGTAAACAATTTGCCTATATTTTTAGACAGTGCCAAAGGAGTGGGAGTTAACATTATGATTCCGTCTATAGACGGTACCGTGAGAAGTCAACCTCTTTTAATTAACACAGATCAAGGCATTGTGCCTGCACAAATATTAGAAACTCTTAGAGTGGTTATGAATGGCAGAGCATACAAAGTTGTCACAGCACAAGACGGCGTAAAAGAAATATATTTAAACAGACAGTTTGTAATACGTCCTGATTCAAATGCAATGGTGAATATAAATTTTGCTGATCCTAGCACAATACCTACCATAAGCATTTCACAATTATTAAACACAGACATTGATCTCACCAACAAAATTGTTATTGTAGGACTTAATGCCGCAGGGTTAAGCACACTTAAAGATACTCCATTAGGACTAATGACGGATATGCAAATTTCAGTACAGGCAATGGATACCATTGCTACCAAGACTAATCTGCAGAGGGACAACAAGATTTCTTTACTTGAAATAGTTGTAACAAGTATCTTGCTTATTTTATTTTTAATATTAGTTCCTAGATTAAAAGTGATCTACACTGCGTTACTACTTGTAATCACACTTACAGGTTCAGCATATGGTAGTTGGTATCTTTACAATTCAATGTACCTTCTAGTAGATGTAAGTTGGCCCATTTTAATTTTATTGATTACTTGGTCACATCTTACATTTAACAATTTTGCAATACAAAGTAGACTTAGACAACAAATTAAGAAACAGTTTGAACATTACTTGGCACCCGACATGGTGGCAAAACTTCAAAAAGATCCTACTTTACTTAAATTAGGTGGTGAAACAAGAACGATGACATTTATGTTTTCAGACATACGTGGCTTTACTCCTATAAGTGAAAAGTATAAAGGCAACCCATCAGGATTGACAAAACTTATAAACAGATTCTTAACACGAATGACAGACATTATCATTGCTAATGGCGGAACTATAGATAAGTTTATGGGCGATTGTATTATGGCTTTTTGGAATGCTCCACTAGACATAAAAGATCACGCCAATAGAGCAGTTAAGAGTGCTATAGAAATGCAAAAAGAATTAAAAAAATTAAACAAAGAATTAAAGAAAGAAAAGTTGCCAGAAATTAATATAGGCATAGGTATCAACACAGGTGAGGCACTAGTTGGTAATATGGGATCCGAACAAAGGTTTGATTATTCTGTGATAGGTGATGACGTAAACCTAGCAAGTAGATTAGAAAGCAGTTCTAAAGAACTAGGTAGCACACTTGTGATAGGTGAAAAGACGAAAAATCAAACAGATGGATTTAAGTTTAACAGTTTAGGCACAATTAAAGTAAAAGGCAAAACTGAAAAAATTAAAGTGTTTACTGTAAAATAGTTATTTTTTAGATTTGTTATTTTTTTCTTTTTCTTTTTGTTCTAGCAACATATTAAGTTTTTGAGTCAACCTGATCATATCATTGTCTAGCATTCTAATTCTATCTATTAAAGCAATTAATGTTTTGTTTGCATCTGCAAGTACAGGCTTGATCTCTCTAGTCACCCATACCCAAACGTAGTAAACAAAGTATCCTAGTCCTAGTGCGGCTATGATTGGAAATCCAAATTCTTTTATTGCATTGGCTAATTCTATTGTCATCAATCTTTCCTTGCGTCTTCTTTGCCTTCGTTAGCGGCTATTCTGTCTACATTAGGTTTAACGCCTTCTACGTGTGAAAGCAGTATATCTATCTTGATTAGATCATTGTTCATGGTTTGCACCCTGTTGTCCAGGCTCTTTATTATGTTTTTTAAGCCATGCACAGATCCTGTCACTGTGGCTAGAATGAACCTCAATATTATAAAGATGAAGATTCCTGATGCAACTGCACCCGCTATTGGGAAACCTACTTCCGATACAAATGTTAAAAAATCCATAAATTATAATATATGTATTTATCTATGGGTCATATACCCTTTAATTTTTGGTTGTTGACAAGGTATTAAGTCTATGTTATACTGTTCACTAATGCTTTATCCTTTGTCATTTCTGACTTATATACGGTAAATAGTGAAAAAGGGTCATTTATGAAGAAAAAAACACGTTCAATTTTGGATGAACTTAACAGGATTTCCGAGAGCAGAAACACAGAACACTTTTTGGAAACAACTGGCAGTAATCTTATTGAAAGTGCAGTCAATTTACTAGGTGTCATACAGAGTCATTACCCAGAGGAAACAGCATTAGAACTTGAAAGACGTTTTATAAACAGCATCAAGAACGGTGATCCTAAGAAATTTAAGGTTGGAATTAAGAAGATTATCGATGAAAAAAAGAATTAACGAGGGCGGAAACATCTTCAAGAATGCAGATGGACAGCCGGATACAATTAGAATTAATAGAGTAGATGTAGATCCTACTGTTCAATGGCTTGAAACAATTACAGGATTAGAACTTACCGATTATAAACTTGGCACAACAGGACTTGCCCCTTCGTCAGGTGATATTGATCTTGCTGTGGATCAAGAGAAGATTAATAAAGAACAATTAATCGCAAAACTGTCTGGTTGGTTACGTTCAAAGAATATGGATCCTGCAGAATATATTAAAAAGAGTGGAGTAAGTGTTCACTTTAAGACTCCAATTCAAGGTAATCCTAAAAATGGAAATGTTCAAACAGATTTTATGTTTGGCGATCCTGAATGGATGAAGTTTAGTTTGAGTGGTACTGTGGGCAGTCAGTTCAAAGGCAGTGATAGACACGTGATGTTAGCCAGTATTGCAAAGCCACAAGGATACAAATGGAGTTTTAAATCAGGTTTAATAGATAGAGATACAAATGAAGTAATAACAAAAGAGCCAAATAAGATCGCAGAGTTGTTGCTAGGCAAAGGAGCAACTGCAAATGATTTGTCCAACGTAGAAACTATACACGCAAAGATTAAAAACAGAACAGACTACAAAGATTTAATCGCTGATGCAAAAGACAGTTTCAGTAAGATAGGCAAAGAGTTGCCTGAGCACGTTATTACAGGAACTCCTGTGTGGTTTAGAAACTTAATGGACAGGATTCCAGAATGAAACTTGTAGAATTCAAAAAAACATCTGGCAAATGCAAGGTCATTGTTGAGTCAGCAAGAATACAACACGCCGAAGATTTAATATTATTTCAAGGACACCAAGGAGCCTTAAAAGCAATTGATATGTTGAAAAACATTGCAGGTGGAAAACAAGGTGTGTCTATCAAGTGGGACGGTTCACCAGCAGTTGTATTTGGATTCAATCCAAACAATGAATTTATTTTTACAGACAAAGCAGGATTCAATGCAAAAAATTATGATGGCAAAAGCACAAATGCAGATGACTTAGAATCAATGATAATGAGCAGAGCCAAAGATGCCAGTAAGAGAAAGTCTTATGCTCAATATAGCATGAAGATGAAACAAGCATTTCCAACAGTTCAACAATCAATGCCTGAAAAATTTCAAGGTTATTTTGTTGGTGATATGTTGTATTTTCAACAGCCTACAAAAAAAGGAAATAGATTTGTTTTTAAACCAAACATTGTAGAATATAGTGTAGACGCTAATAGCGACATAGGAAAACGTATTGCAAACAGTAAAGTTGGCGTAGTAATACATCACACAATGAATGAACAAGGAAGTATTAGTGATTTGAAAGATACATCTATGTTTAAAGATAATGGTTTACTTGCACTACCACCAGCAACTAAAACTCATCCAGGAAATGTTGATTTGTCAATGCTATCATCTGCTGAAGCAGAAGTTAGAAAAAATGCAGGTGCAATTGATATGTTTTTAAATAAAGGAAAATTACAAGAGTTAAAACTTACAGATTTACCAAATGTTTTATATGCTTATGTAAATGGTAAAGTTGACACAGGATTAGATAACTTAGGCAAGGACTTTGGTCAGTGGCTAGAAAGCAGTGCAGTAAGTTCTCCAAAGAAAGCACGTATAAAAGAATATATCATTAGAAATAAGACTGGTTTCGACGCAGTATTTAGAACCATTGCCACAGTAATGGAAACGAAAGATATGATGGTAGACCAACTAGATGCAACAGGATCTGATATTATTGCAACAATAGATGGCGAAAAAGGTGGCGAAGGTTACGTGGCAGGCGCAGGTGGTGACAGCATTAAACTGGTAAAACGTTCTGGATTCACTAGAGCCAACAGAGCGATAAATAGATAAGGAGAACACAATGAAAGCAAAAGAGTTTATAAAAGAATACAAAGACATTGATGATTTAGATGATCCTAATAGAGGCATGGACAAGGACTTTAAACAAGAACCTATGTTCAATCAATTAGGTAAAATTTTAGACAGTCAAGGAAATCCTAATCCGTTAGACACAGTAATAACTGATGATGGCAAAAAGTATAAAGTTACGGCTAGACAGGCTGACACAATCCGTAAATTGATGACTAGCACCCAGGTAAAACCTATGATCAGATCAGAGTTTACTAAAGCCATTCAAAACAGTGAAACACTGTCTAAGTTTTTAGAAACTAATGACATGGTTCAATTGTTTAAAAGTATGTACCTAGGGTCAAGAGATGGACAAGCAGAACCAGGAATTTACTAAAACAAAATCCAAGCAGATGGAATTTATTCATTCGCTATACGAAGCGAGAATGACTCGCGACACTCGTGATCAAAAAATACTGACTTACACAGACTGTTGCGAAAGAACTTACCTTTCATTGCTGGTGCTTGAGTTATTAAGCAAATATGCAAGACACAGATCGTCTGCTAGAAACTATGCCAAACTTACAGTAGGATTTACCAATTACAATCGTTTCCGAATGATGGGTACAGACTTGTACAACCTTATCTACTTTGTGACTGGCGACCAAGAAGCAATGAACAAACTGAAAGATCCAAAATCAGCAATGGCTCTAAGAAAGAAAACCACATTACCTTTAATGGCTTTGAACAGATATTTGAGTAGAATGAGTATAGGTACAATGTCAAGAGGTAACACACAATTTTTCCTTAACATAGAATCTGCACTGAATATAAGAAACACAACCTATAAAGCCATACGTAGAACATTGGTCACATATGACACAACAAGTTCAATAGATAGGGAAAACACAGTGACTAGATTAGTTCACGCAGTAAGAGCCAAACTAAGAAATTCAGACATAATAGATGATTTAGAACGTTTAGTAGCAGATAGAAACTTAGAAACTGGTAGGGTTTCAGACAATGAACCTAAGATTAGTATTCCTGATATTAACGTACAAGGAAAAGAATTATCACTATACAGATACCTAGTAGGCACAAAAAATATTGTGCTAGTAAAACGTTTTGTCGATCTTGCTTTAAGCAATAAAAGTATTCCTAACACTGTGGTGCAGGCATATCTACCTGCTATAAAAATGTTGCATGACATTGTATCAGCCGGGCCAGCCTATGTCAGTATGCTTCGTGCATTGGCAGAACGTGCCAAAAAGAACAAAAAATAAACGTTCCAGTTTAATTTTTACCAAAATCAATAAATAAAAGTAACCTCGTCCACTGAGCGTGGATTAGGGCATTAACGAGAAAAAAAGGAGAAAAGAAATGCCTAGTTTAACAAAAGTAAATGGTTTCTTGAACAACTTTGTTACAGGAACTGTTTTTTCTAACGCAAATCTTGGCTTCTACGTAGCAACAATTAGATCAACTTCTAATGGTGGAAACACTGCTGTGGACTTAAGAGACGCAGATGGTGATGGTGCCGGTGAAGCAGATCAAATCGTTGAATTGGCTGTTAAAGGTACAAATGCAATAGCCTACTTCGCACCAACAGGTTCGGCAGGTACACTTGCATTAGTCGTTGACGACTCTCAACATGACGCGACTTCAATCGCGAGAATATTAGAGACAATTGACGGTGTTGGTACTGACACAGTAGTAGCGGCGGCAGATCAATTAACTTTCGCATAATAGTTGAAAGTAATCTAATAATAAAATTAGGGCGTTTGAACATTAAACGCCCTTTTTTTACGACTGTACAATAGTTTTTTACCAAAATGTATAAATAATTTTAACTTCGACGCACGGAGCGTGTGTCGGCATTAACGAGAAAATAGGAGAAGTAAAATGCCAAGTTTAACAAACAACAATTTCAGTGCTGATGAAAAAGTAAATGGATTAGGCGCGACTACACACATCTTATCAGTTGATAACGTGTCTGCTAATGGAATCGATACTATTCGTTTAGAAGCGAACAGAGAAGGTTTCACAGTAGTGGCTGTAGAAGCATCTAACTCAGGCGCTATGCAAAATGGTGACATTATTGCAGTACAAGGAACAGGTACACCTTCATTCACAGGATGTACTCTTGTAGGCACTTTCCAACAAAAAGGTGACTAATAATCACTTGAGTTAAATCAATCTAAAAGGGCGGTTCTTTTTAGGATCGCCCTTTTTTTTATCTCCATAAGTATTGTTGGACGAGAGAAACTGTCATATGAGTTATCAAATACACACGTTAATAGACATAACGCCAACAGGAAAACATCGTAATAGAAACGATGAAGGTAAAGCAGTTGACCAACAAACAAATTGGCTAACTTTTCAGAACTGTGCAATGTTGAGGACTAATATGATTTTTGGTGATGTAAGTGTTAAAGAACAAATCGTTGACAAATATTTGTTTGGCAAAGACTTCCAAGGCAAACAAAAAGTGTGGAGTGTTACTGCTACACCTGACCAAGAAGAGTCAGTGAATAGTGATATGCTTAAAGATGATTTTGACCTTGTGCCCATGATAAATGGACTGGACGAAAGCATCAAACAGCACAACGAACTGTTTTTGACACGGGATGAAAACAAGGCAAATATCCTGTTCATTAACACTTCTGATAATGCAGATATCACATAATATAAATAGATGTGTATAGGCGCTAACTAAAAATAGGCAGAACATAAGGCCTCTTCCACAGAGCAATATTAACATTGGAAGCGAGGAGCAAAATGGCGACCAAATTAGAAAAAGAAAACTTAGAAGCACACGTTGATTTGTGCGAACAGAGATATAAAAACCTTGAAACTCGTTTAGAAAAAATCGAGGAAAAGGTAGAAAATATCCACGAGGACATACAGTCAGGTAACAAGAGCATGGTGAAAGTTATCATTGGTGCTACTGGTACTATTGTTGCAGGGCTCTTAAGTACCATAGTTGTACTGCTCCTTAAATTTCCTGGATAATAAACAACCCCTACATAATCACTAAATACTGGTATGCAAATCAAAGAAATCATATCAGAAGGCGTAGTACAGATTTGGAGTCGTACCGGTGGTAAAATGGTGCGGAAATATAGATGTACATCAGGTCCCAGAAAAGGACGTATTGTTGCATCACCAGGTGTTTGTACTCAGCCCAAAAAAGTTGGATCAATATTTGCAATTAAAAAAGCAAAAGCCAGAAGAGGATCAGTTATCAAAGTAAAGACTGCTCGTACAAAAAGAGCAACAGGTTCAAGACGTATTGCAAAACTTAATAGACCAACCACTTTAAAAAGAGCAAAAATTAGAAAACCAGGTAGATCAGTAAGTTACGGTAGACGTAAAGCAATTAGAAAATAATGAGATACAAAGAAATTATAGAGTCAGAGTACATCAAAGATTTAATTAAAAAAATAGGACCAAGCAGATTAAAAACTGGCAAACCTGTGCCGCCTAATACGTTGCCATCAGGAAATATAAAATCTACCGGCACAAAAAACATAGGACAAAGAATGGACAAAGCAATCACAAAACAAATGATGAAACCAGGTGCCAAAATTCCATTGCCTGTCAGTCCTAACAGAGAACAAGACTTTGAAATAGATAGTGTAAAACAAGATCAAGTTACATTAAAGAACCCAAAACCAAAAGAAGGCGAACCAACAACAACCACATTAAACCAAAAAGACCTAGAGCCAGTCATTACAAACATAATGAGAAGAGTAAGGAGCCAATCCTAATGCTGATGAATCAACTTATAGATAAATTTTATATCTATACCTCTAATGAAGAAGAGGATCTGTTACGCAAAATGGAGCAACCGTGTGCGTTGAACATTTTAACAGAGAGAGAAAAATTTGTTGCAGAGTCTTGCATTAGAAAAGGTTTGCTTACCAAAATTCAAATGAAAGACTCCGTTATGTTGGTAGTCAATGACCCAGGAAAAATTAAGTCTTAAACTTGCAGAATTAATAGACAAGTCTATTCAAAAATATTGTGTGCCTATTCAAAAGGGCAATAGCATTAGAATCAAGCACTTTGTAATCAGAAAGAACAAACACAATCATCTTGTGATAGATCTCCGATACAACAAGCAAATTGCTACATTTTTCAGCAAAACAGGAGCAGTTGCCTGTGCCGTTGCTAAAGCCAAAGGCCACACAGATATCAAGCATATTGTTGATAAAGACCGCAGATTGCAAGAAAAATACCTAGAATGTGTCAATTATAAGAGTGTGTTGGAAAATAGCGAAGATGAACAATACAAGCAGACTATCAAAATACGGTATGAAATAGCATGGGAAGATTTAAATACAATCAAGCAGACATTGTTAGACATTGTGTTTGATAAATAAAACGTAGGTACAATAAATTATGAGATTAGACCAATTAAAAGCAGATATTACAGCAGAGCAAGTGAACGATAAATTCGCTCAAATCTTTGGCGAAAAAGTAAACTTGCACTCTTTCACAACAGAACAATTAGAAAGCACTAGACAAAAGGTCATAGGCAAATTAAGTCAAATTCAAGGGGCATTGAGTTTTGATAAATTGAATGATTCTGAAGACTATCAAAAACAAAGAATGTTATTAGACTTATTAGACAAAGCAATTGACGAGCGAAACACAAACGAAGGTGGAAATGCTTGGGATATTGCTCAAAGAGATGCAAAAGAAGAAGTTATTGATTCCGCTGATGAAAAAGAAGCAATTGAAAGAATTAAGGCTCATATGTACTCAAATCCTAAAGACAATGATGAAAGTTATGCAAATGACATATTAAATGACATGATTAAAGATATCAAAGAAAAAGGTTTAGACACAGTGCAACATCAAATTGCAACACAAGATGGACCTATGGAAGGAAATGCGTTTGCACAGGCAGTACAAAAAGCCAAAGCGGCAGGTATGAAAAAAGGCGATAAATTCAAAGTAGACGGCAAAGAGTACACTTTACAAGATGCAGAAGATTTATTAGCAAAAGTTATGAATGAAAAAGCAAAACCAGATTATATAGATTTAGACAAAGATGGCAACAAAACAGAGCCAATGAAAAAAGCGGCTAAAGACAAAGAAAACAAAAAAGTAAAAGAGCACGGACAAGACAACACGTTTGACGAGGCTGGTTGTGTAGGCGAAATGAAAAAACTTTACGCAAGTGGTTGTTCTAAAAATGAAATGCTTAAAAAAGTAAAAGACAAATACGGTTGCGGTAATGATAAATTTGAAAAATTATATGCGGCAAATTGCAAAAATGAATCAGTTGTAAGAGAAGGCGCAGAAGACGAAGCACAATTAGTAATGGCATCCAAAGACATGGTTGACAAAGTTACTGGTTGGATGGAAGACACAGCAAGTATGATGTCAGAAGGCTTATTAGAATTAACAGATGCAATTAGAGATGAAATGGGTTCTGAACAATCAGAGGCATTTGAAAATCAGATTAAACCAGCATTAGAGAGTTTATACTCAACACTAGAAACTACAAGAGAGTCACTAACCGGTGGCGTAGCCATTGTAACAGGCGAACAAGCACCAACACAAATGGGTGCTGAACCTGAGGTACCAGCAGAGGAACCAGCAAGTGATGACGATATGCCAGATCAGGCAGACGACTTTTCAGCAAGTGAACCAGCAACAGGCGGTGAAGAACCAGCAGACAGAGGCAAAAGAGAATCTGTAGTAAGGCTTTCACGTAGACTGGCAGAAGTTTTATCTCGTTCAAAAAAAAAGGCTTAATTTCGGAAGCCTCCGACACAAAACTAATTCAGATATTTAGAAACTTAATATCAACAGCGGACACAAATTCTCAACCTGCAATATTAAATTATCAGGCTTTGAGCAAGATGTTAAGCAATGTCGGAGGCTCCAATATCAATTACGATGGATTCAAACAGATGTATGATGCAAATCCTGATTTAAAAAACATAGTGAAAAAATTTGATTCCACAACAATACATTTAAAAACAAAAGCAGATTCAGATGCAGAACCTGTAAGTGATAAGAAATCTTCTGACAGTGTAGAGAAAATGGCAAAACGTGCCACTGCCAAAAGAAAATAATTGACAACTCTTTAACTTTGTTATAAAATATTAAGAAAAACAACACAATTCATCTGAGTAACAAAATGACATTGATACAAAACAAATACAACTACAAAGAAATAAAACGTTCTAGTGTTAACGGTAGAAGAATGTATATGTGTCCAGATGGAAATGCAGTAGCAAGTGTAACAACAATATTAGACAGCACAAAAGATAAAACATATCTAATGGAGTGGCGTAAAAAAGTGGGTGAAGAAACTGCTAGAATGATTACAAAAGAAGCAAGTGGCATAGGTACACGAATGCACAAATTTTTAGAAGACTATATTATAACTGGCGACTGGAAAGACCCAGGATCAAATCCTTACTCAAAACAAGCACACAAGATGGCAAAGGTTGTGCATGACAAGGCATTAGTTCATGTCAATGAATTTTGGGGCACTGAGGTAAATTTGTATCACCCTAAAATATATGCAGGTACCACTGACTTGATAGGTGTTATGAAAGGAAAGCCTGCAATAATGGACTTTAAGCAAACCAATAGACCCAAAAAGAAAGAGTACATAGAAGATTACTTTTTACAGTTGGTTGCATATGCTGAAGCACACAATGAAGTATATGATACTAATATTCAATCTGGACACGTATTGATGTGTAGTAGAGATTTTCAATATCAACAGTTTGATATCACACCAAATGATTATGACAAATACAGAAAAAAGTGGTGGGATCGTGTTGAAGAATATTACGTTAAGTACGCAGTTTAATTGCTTCTGAACTTTATATCAAACACCTGATAAATACTTGCAAGGAGTTTAAAAGTGGCAATAGTTTCAATTTCAAGAATTCAAGTACGTAGAGGTAGAGAGAACCAAGACGGTGTGCCTCAGTTGGCTGGTGGTGAACTAGCATGGGCAGTAGATACACAAAAGTTGTACATTGGTAACGGTGCAGTGGCTGAAGGAGCACCAGCAGTAGGAAATACTGAAATACTATCCACGAAAACAAACTTATTTGATTTAGCAGACCAATATGTTTACAACAAAGACAGTTCTGTTGTAACCACAGGAGATCCTGTAATATCTAGAACACTACAAGAAAGACTAGACGAAAATGTTTCTATACGTTCATTTGGTGCAAACGGCGATAACTCACAACAAGCAGACAAAATACAATATGCAATAGATCAATTATTTGCAAACACAGATAAAACTGTGCCAAGTTCAAGAGTAACACTAAAAATTCCTGCAGGACAGTATAAATTGAATACAAGTTTGAAAGTACCACCTCACGCAAATATAATTGGAGATGGCAGTGCAAAAACTATATTAATACAAACTGCCAATGAACCTGTGTTTGAAACTGTAAATGATACACGTACACCAAGTTCGGCAGGTGACCAAGCAACTACAACAACACTAAATCAAGCACGTGAAATTAAAATTGAAGGTATGTCTTTAGAAACATCTGGAGATAATATAGGTTTGCTTTTAAGAGATTGTGCTAATAGTGAATTTAAAGATTTACAAATTAAATCCGATTGGGTTTCTGGAACTGCTAATTCATCAAATAGCATTGGAATCAAAGTAAAAACATTATCCTCTCAACAAACTATTGCACAAACAAACAATAATTTATTTGATAGAGTAAGAGTTGAAGGTTTCTCTCATGCATTAGTAAGTCAATTCACAGACTTAATGGTTGACAATATATTTTCTAATTGTATTATTGAGATGTGCAGACAAGGAATATTAATTGGAGAAGATCCAAATGCAGTTAATGTTGGAACGCATTTACAAGGACCAGTTGGTAATAAGTTTTTGAACACAAAATTTATTGATATAGATAGAACTGCATTAATAGTTTTCAATGGTACACAAAATACTAGTTCTAATAATAGATTTTTTAATGTAGGAAATGATGGCAATGGTGATGGTAGTCCAGTTCATGCAATTATAGATTTCAAATCAACAGGAAATAAAAGTGATTCAGACTTTTTTGGAAGAACATATGCTCTAGCAATAGATACCGCAAATGCAAATGAAGTTTATGTTCCAGAAATTACAGGTAAACATTCAGGCACGTTAGCAGAAAATTTACAACCATTAGACCTAACAACAAATGCAACAATCACACCATGGTTAAAATTACCTGCGGAAGTTTCTAGACAATACGAAATATCTTATGTGTATAAAAGTAATCCATCAGACAATGAACGAACAGGAACTTTAACTATATTTGTGGATAAAGACACAAATTCTATTACACTTGATGATGAATTTAGATACACAGGCACTACTCCAGGTAATCAACCAGATCCAACTTTTACGGCACAACTAGGATTAACAGGCAATAATACGGCAGTATTGTATTATACTCACGCAATAGCGAATGAAACAGGAACACTCAACATATCAATCAAATCTATCCACTAGTCAAATTTTATTCAATGCCAGTTATGAACAACGTTTGTCAGCATGGCGTAATTTAAGAAACAATTTATCCACAGAAAAAAGTTGCATACAAACTGTTTTGGATGTATATCAGCACTGTCCTTTAACTAATACTAAAACAGATTACTTTAAAACAAACACATGGCCCACTGCTTGGCAACTTTTAGAAAGAAATACATATAATTCCTTTGACAAATGCCTAGCAATTATGTATACTGTCAAATTAACAGAGTGTTTTAGTAAGGAAAAATTCTCGATAATTAGAGCAGTAGCAAAGGAAGAATCCAATAACAACCTTAAGTTTTATTATATTATTACGGTAGGCAAGTTGTTTATAGACTGCCAGAACAAGGAAAGTTTTGATGAACATATATTTGACAAAAGATATATTCAACAATATAATAAAATCATACGCGAAACTGATAAGTAATAGTTTAAACGGAATTGAATACGAATAGGAAGACAATGGAATTAACAACATCTAAGGAAACAATCACTAATACTTCAACAATACAAATCAAGAAAAGAGATGGTCGTTTAGAACCATTAGACATTGACAAAATTCATTTCGTTGTTGAAGAGGCTTGTGAAGGATTGGCAGGTGTGTCAAGTTCACAAATAGAAATTAACGCCAACATACAATTTTATGATGGCATGACTACAAAAGAAGTTCAACAAATTTTAGTTAGATCAGCAAATGATCTTATTTCATTAGAAGCACCCAATTATCAATATGCCGCGGCAAGACTTTTATCTTATGATGTAAGAAAAGAAGCACACGGACAATATGAATATATTCCTTTATTAAAATTAATAATGAGAAATATTAGAGTTGGTGTGTATGATAAAGCAATAGTAGAAAAGTTTAATAAAACAGAAATTAAAAAAATGAATACCTGGATAAAAAGAGACAGAGATTTAGATTTTACGTATGCAGGATTAAGACAAGTTGTTGACAAGTATCTAGTGCAAGACAGAAGCACAGGAGCATTGTTTGAAACTCCTCAAGATATGTATATGATGATATCGGCAACTTTATTTGCAAATTATCCAAAGAAAAATAGAATGTCATACATTAAAAAATATTATGACGCAATATCAACATTTAAAATTAATATACCTACGCCAGTAATGGCAGGCGTAAGAACTCCAATAAGACAATTTGCTTCTTGCGTTCTAGTAGACAGTGATGATACACTTCCTTCTATTTTTTCTAGTGATATGGCAATAGGTTTATATGTTGCCAGAAGAGCAGGTATAGGAATCAATGCAGGACGTATCAGAGGCATCAACTCTAAAATTAGAGGTGGTGAGGTACAACACACAGGCGTTGTTCCTTTTCTAAAGAAATTCGAATCTACTGTAAGATGTTGTACACAGAATGGTGTGCGTGGTGGAAATGCAACGGTGCACTTTCCTATTTGGCACCAAGAGATAGAAGACATACTCGTATTAAAAAATAATAAAGGTACTGAAGATAATAGAGTAAGACGAATGGACTATTCCATACAGATATCTAAATTATTCTATGAAAGATTTATAAATGAAGAAGACATTACTTTGTTCTCACCTCATGAAGTACCAGGTTTGTATGATGCATTCGGCACAGATAAATTTGATGCTCTATATAAGAAGTATGAAAAAGATGAATCAATACCACGTAAAACAATTGGTGCACAAGAATTGTTTTTTGACCTTTTAAAAGAAAGAGCAGAAACAGGTAGAATTTATATAATGAACATGGACCATGCAAATAGTCATAGTTCATTCAAAGATAAAGTGTCTATGAGTAATTTGTGTCAAGAAATTACACTACCTACAACACCTATTCAAGGTATAGATGACGACAAAGGAGAAATTGCATTATGTATATTAAGTGCTATTAATGTAGGACAATTAAACAATTTAGACAGTTTAGAAAACTTATGTGATTTAGCAGTGCGTTCCTTGGACGAAGTAATAGATTATCAAGACTATCCAGTAAAAGCGGCAGAAGTAAGCACTAAATCAAGACGTAGTTTAGGAATAGGTTACATTGGTTTAGCACACTATCTTGCAAAACAAGGTTACAAATATTCAGACAAAGGTGCTTGGGAATCAGTAGATAGATTAACTGAAGCATTTCAATACTATCTTTTAAGAGCATCATGTGACCTTGCAGAAGAAAAAGGTAAGTGTGATGGGTTTGAAAGAACCAAATACGCAGATGGCTTACTGCCTATCGATCACTACAAGAAAGAAGTAGATGAAATTGTGCCTCACAAACAAAGAATGGCATGGGAAAGTCTAAGAAAAGATATTGCAAAACATGGTTTAAGACACAGCACATTATCAGCACAAATGCCGTCAGAAAGTTCTTCCGTTGTTAGTAACGAAACGAATGGAATAGAACCTCCAAGAGCATTGCTTTCAATTAAGAAAAGTAAAAAAGGACCTTTGAAACAAATTGTGCCAGGGTTTCCTAAACTTAAAAATGATTACACTTTGTTATGGGATATGCCTAACAATGATGGTTATATAAAAGTTGTGTCAATGATGCAGAAATATTTTGACCAAGCAATATCTGGCAACTGGAGTTACAATCCATTACAATTTGAAAACAATGAAGTGCCTATTTCAGCAATGGCTCAAGATATGTTAACTGCGTACAAATATGGTTGGAAAACTTCTTACTATCAGAACACTTATGATTTCAAAGGAGAAGAGGAAGATGTGCAACCATCAGGAGTGGCAAGAGAAGAGCATTATGAAGTAAATGCTGAGCAGATTAATGGTGAAGCACCATTAAATGGTCATTTAAATGGTCATCATGTTAATGGTGAAGCAACATTAGAACCTGCAAAAGCAGAAGATGAAGACGGTGAATGTGAAGCCTGTACAATTTAGATTGACAAACTTCAAAAAAAAAGGTAAAATTGATAATTAAAACGTTATGGCGAAAACAGTATTCAATAGAGAAGATATAGACTTTACAAAAGAACCTATGTTCTTTGGTGCGGATCAAAACGTGCAAAGATATGATGTGTTCAAGTATCCACAGTTTGATAAATTAAATCAAACTATGCTAGGATATTTTTGGAGAGCAGAAGAAGTATCTTTACAAAAAGATAGAGCAGATTATCAAGGATTCAGACCAGAACAAAAACACATTTTCACATCTAATTTAAAATATCAAACACTTTTAGATTCAGTGCAAGGTAGAGGTCCATGTTTATCCTTTTTACCTTACTGTTCTAACCCAGAGTTAGAAGGTTGTATTGTTACATGGGACTTCTTTGAAACTATTCATAGTAGAGCATACACACATATTATGAAGAATGTATATTCTGATCCTTCAGAAGTGTTTGACACAATCTTAGATGATAAAGAAATTTTGAAAAGAGCAGTATCCGTAACACAGAACTATGATAAATTTAGCGAACTTGCTCAAGACTATGTTGTAAAAGGCAAAGGCGATATAATGGATGTAAAGAAAGCATTGTACCTTGCAATGGTGAATGTAAATCTATTAGAAGGATTACGTTTTTATGTTTCATTTGCTTGTACTTTCGCATTTGGTGAATTAAAACTTATGGAAGGTTCTGCAAAAATTCTATCATTAATTGCTAGAGATGAAGCAACACACTTAAACTTATCCACACACGTTATAAAAGCATGGCAAAAAGGTGACGATAAAGATATGACAAAAGTGATGAAAGGTTTAGATAAAACAGTAATTGATATGTTTAAAAAATGTGTTGAAGAAGAAAAAGCATGGGCAAAACATTTATTCAAAGATGGATCAATAATTGGACTTAACGAAAAGTTACTAGGTCAATATGTTGAATGGATTTGCAATAAAAGATTAAGAGCATTAGGTTATGATCCTATATATGATATACCTGCAAGTCAAAATCCTCTTCCTTGGACACAGCATTGGTTATCATCAAAAGGTTTACAAGTAGCGCCACAAGAAACAGAAGTAGAATCTTATTTGATTGGTGGCGTAAAACAAGATGTCCAAAAAGGACAATTTAAGAAATTTTCACTATAATGACTGTTGACTATTCCGACCTGAATGGGTTAGAAGTATTGTTACTTTTACTCACTAGTCGAGACGGTATATTCCTTTGGGTAATCATGGGAGTGGCAGTGGCAATTACAATATTAAGTTTTTATTTGGATAAAAACGATGAAGTGTCCAAACATATTGATCCTACTGATCAAAGAACAAATATGTAATTGACAATTTTCTTTTTAGAAGTTACAATTAACTATGGCAAAATATAATTTACTTTGTACCAATGATCATACTTTTGAAGGATGGTTTGCGTCTGAAAAAGACTATCTAAAACAAAAAAGAAAAAAAATGATTGCGTGTCCAATGTGTGATGACACACAGATACGCAGAGCATTGATGGCTCCAAATATTGGTAAAAAGTCAAGCAGTAAAGAAAACACAGCATTCTTTAATGGTAGGGCCGCAGTAAAACATCTTCGTAGTTGGATATCCAAAAACTGTGAGAATGTTGGAGATCGTTTTGCTACCGAATGCCGGAAAGCAGAGGCTGGTGAACGTGATGACCATATATACGGTACAGCAACTGACAAAGAAATTAAAGAACTGCATAATGAAGGAATAGGAGTAATAGAGGTACCAGATGTCAAAGACAATTGAAACAATAGTATGGAGCAAAATGCAATGTCCATATTGCGACATGGCTAAAGCATTATTAAAACAAAAGAACATAGAGTTTGAAGAAAGAAAAATAGGTTCAGGATGGACAATAGAACAGTTATTGGAAGCGGTGCCAAATGTCAGAAGTGTACCACAAATAATATTGGACGGTAAGTATATAGGTGGTTACACAGAACTTAAGGCGCATTTCGATAAAGAAGGAAAATAATGTTAATAGAAAAAAATATAAGTGAAAATTCAATAGTAGCAATTAAAGTATCTACTGGAGAAGAAATGATTGCTAGACTTGTTTCACAAGATGAGGACACAATCAAAGTAAGAAAACCAATGGCGTTCGTTAGAATGCAACAGAGTATGGGTCTTATGCCTTGGATGGCAACACCAGATCCTGATGCTGAATTGTCCATTAATAAAAAATTTATAATGGTGATTTCTATGTGTGAAAAAACACTAGCAGATCAATACGTTGAAAAAACTTCAGGAATAAAATTAGCAAAAACTAATTTAAATGTCTAAATTAATACTTACAGATTGCGACGGAGTCTTGTTGCAATGGGAAGATGCCTTTCATAAATGGATGAAAATAAATGGCTTTGAGCAAATAGGAAAAGGTCATTATGATATAGATATGATGTATCATCTTCCACAAGGATTTAGTAAAACATTAATTAAGATATTCAATGAATCTGCTTGGATGGGTTATTTAGAACCTGTGCCAGGGAGTGTTGAAACAGTCAAGAAGTTGGCTGAAGAAGGGTACAAATTCACTGTTGTTACCAGTCAATCCACTGATGCAGTAGCAAATAAACTGCGTAAACGAAATTTGATAGATCACTTTGGTGATGTGTTTGAAGATTTTGTATTTTTGGATACTGGAGAAGGCAAAGAGGAGGCGTTATCAAAATGGAAAGGTTCAAATATGTTTTGGATTGAAGATAAGCCAGTCAATGCCTTTGCAGGTGCCATAGTAGGTTTGGTAGCATTACTACTTGACCTCCCGCACAATAAAACATATAATAGTGATAATAAACTACCTGTCAGGAGAGTTATGGATTGGCAGGAAATTTATAACGTTATAAAGGAGAAGAAGCATGGCAACACATGACGAAATCAAACAAGCCTATGAGGCGTACATCTCAGAGTCAGAAGCATTCGAAACAAAAGGTGTAAAAGCCGCGGCGGCAAGAGCCAGAAAAGCATTAGGCTTATTAGGCAAAGCGACAAAAGTAAGAAGAAAAGAAATACAAGAGAAGAAAAACTCAATGTAATCTTGAAATTCAAAGGGTGTTTCTACACCCTTTGATTCCCCTTAAAATAATTAAAATTTAATAAATATTGACATATGGAAAATACAGGAAAAATTAAATGGTACAACTCTGCCAAAGGGTTTGGTTTCATCACTCCAGACAACGGTGGCAAGGATGTGTTTGTTCATGTGTCGGCACTTAAAGCATCTAACCTAAAAGAGCTCACAGATGGTCAGGCTATATCTTATGAATTAGTAGAATTTAGAGGTAGAGAAGTAGCATCAAATCTAAGACTCATCGAAGTAAACGGCAACAAGTAAGCCAAATTCCCCATTGACATTTCTGAAAAAGTATGTTTTAATGATAGTATCGTTATGATTAAAACAAATAAAAACAAAATAGTAATATCGGATTTTCAACACTATTGGAAATCAGCAACCAAACATGGACATGAATTTACTTTCGCCCATGGTAAAAACTTCAAAGACTCAAAAGTGTTTACTGTAGAAGTTAGGCATTCAGATAAGGTAAGAAGTAGTGATGGTCGTTGGTCTCCTGTCAAAATCAAATAACTTGACATTTGAACGTAAATCAGTTTAAATACATTGTAGACGTTGAAGTGTGTGGAATAAACATTTAGGACGTCGGGGCAGTACCGACCACCTCCACCAAATCGTTCACGCAAAACACATTCTGGTGTGTGCTTTACGGGGGTGATATAGGTTCGACTAGTTGTATAAAGACATATGGAGTTTACCGGGTGATTGCGTTATTGATCAAACTTATAAATGCAAAAGCATTTAAACCAGAAGTGACAGTTCCAGTCAGCATATTTGCTGATGCGGAATTGGTTGCCGCCTAATAATCGGCCACTTGGCGGAGAAGACTAGCCGGGCAACAGAAGTAGTCAGGTGTAGGGGTTTCGGCCCCTACACATTTTCAGTTTAATAATCTTATTACCACAAACTAATGTTTTATCTTTTATAAGCATAAGTCTAAATATATTGTAGGAGATGCGTTATGCGTACAGTAAAACAAAAGTCTTACTGGGCCAGGCTGAAAAAGAAGGCACCTAAAGTACCAGATTACACTTGTCCTACAATAGACGATGTGCTGGTACGAATAGAAAAGTTCCAAAATAAAAACAAGGTAATCTCAGATTACCAATGGAAAATTATAAAGAGAAGAATGGAGCAACTACGGACAGATAATGACGCTTTACGTGAAAGTGGAATATATTGGTATGATGTTGCTAAAAAAGAACTTAAATAAAGTATGTGGAAGTTTTTAATAATTGTCTGTGTTTTAGGAAATCCATGCGTTGTTATGGAAGAAGATCCATTAGTATTTTACAAAACAGAAAGCGAATGTATGGCAAATGCATCAGCAAAACATAGTGATATAACCAACACATTTAAAGAATACGGATATAGGATCCAAAATTCTACCTTTGATTGCGAACAAGACAAAAATAGCATATAAAAGTCAATAAAATAGCGGTAAATTTACTCTTGATTTCATTCCTAAAATAATGTAAAATAATGGTACTATGGGAAGGTTACAGTCTAAAACAATTGAAACTTCTAAACAAAAGCCATCATCTGGCAGTAAAATAAAATCTATTTTAGTTAAGATTTTAATATGTTCTTTAGTAATTGTTGGTGCATATGGATTTGGTACATTTAAACCTAATCCTTGGGTAGTAAAAAGTATTCAACAAGAAGAAGATAAGAAGATGGTTGAACTAGCAAAAGAATTTGGTTTGCATGAACCAGACTTTATATTCACAAACAATGCTGAATTTGTTACGTCTATGAACAAGTGCATAGATTATTTGAACTGGACTACTGCTTCAGATCAAAGAGTACCAAGAGATATTATTGTTGCAATGGCTATTGTTGAGTCTGCTTATGGTACAAGTAGATTTGCTACAGAAGGTAATGCGTTGTTTGGTGTAAGAACTTGGGATTTAAAAAATGTTGCACACATGAAACCGTTGGCTATTCCTAATGCTAAATTTGGAGTTAAAAAATATAAATCCAAATGTGGCAGTGTTGCAGATGTTATTGACATTTTAAATAGACATCCTGCATATGAAGAGTTTAGGGTTGAAAGATCCAAGCAATTAAATTCAGGTGTAATTGATTATACTAAATTGGTAAATGGATTGAAGGCTTGGAGTACTAATGACCAATATTCAGTAATTATATTGGACAAAATTAAATCTTTACAAACCAAAAAGTAATTTGACAATCAGACATAATTAATGTAGTATTATAACATGGGATTTATACAATTGAAGTTACCAAAAAGATTAAAAAAAATATTACCTAATACTTCTTCTTTGCGTAAGGCAAGAGAAGAATACAAACAATGGTTGAAAGCACGAGGATTAGATAAACTAAAACCTCGTAAGCAGACAGGCACATTTAAGTTTGATCCTGGTGAAGAAAGAACAGGTGTACCGCTAGGCAACAAGATTCCTGTTAGCGGTGGTAAAAAGAAGGAACCTATGTTTTACTCAGGTAAAAGAAAATTAGTAGGTATAGCAACAATGCACAAAAGCAATCAAGTTCCAGTTTTCGCTGATGACGATGATGAAAAAGGAAGAAAAGCGGCAACTGAAATTACACTTATGAAAGGTAACAAGTGAACCTTTTAAAGATTGCTATTTTTGTGTGTGGTCTTGCAATAATAGTTTTAAGTTACGTTATCTATCAGCAACAACTAATGATTAATGAATTGTATGCTGACTGGAACGAAATAATGGAGTTAGTTATACAATGGCTACAGGACAAAGGAATAATGATTCCGGAGACTCAGGTAGAGATTTAGATGAGTTATGGAACTTCGTTTGTTGGGATTGCAAATGGAGAGGAGTCGCACAGGATTTGGACCAAGATGAAACGTTGGAAGAATGGTGGTGTTGTCCAAGATGTCATAGCCCAAACATTGAAGACGTGGGTTGGCATAAAGGTAATGAAAAATATGAAGGAGCATAAATGGAAGTAGGAGCAGGATTGGGATTACTTGCAGTTGGCAGTGTTGTCAGTGTATTAGTGCTATATATTTTAATAAAGGTCAGACACTACGATGAAGATAACAAAGATTAAAAAGTGGCTTAACTTTGATTGGTTAAACAAAGCAACCTTGGTCGAACTTACCGATGTTGATATTTCTAAAGATCCAGTAAGACCAGAACTAGATATAAAATTCAGAACATCTTATGGAAGAAAAATTTATGGTCTGAAACACGATGGGCATATTAAGGCTGTGATGTGTTTTGGCTTTGTAAATGATATTCCAAAAAATGTGGAAGAATTAGACATACTTTCAAAGGATGCATATCTACAAGCAACACATAGAGCAGGAGTACAAGGATCAATTGCAATAGCATACACTGTCTGGAGCCTGCAAAAAGGTGGTGGCAAAATGATTGTTGACGAAGTATTCAAAATGATAAAGAAGTCTAACCATTTGAACCGTTTGGTCACACTATCCCCATTGACCGACATGGCGGCTAAATTCCATATTAGAAATGGCGCCAAGTTAATTCAAAAGAACGAAACTACCCAAAACTTTGAATATTTTGTAAAACGGTAATATTTTGGTAATATCAATGTCAAAAGTCCAAGATTTATGCCATTTTCTTTAGACCCTTTGCACTTGACTATTTTGGCACATTCTATTATAATAAGCACATACAAGGAGGCAAAATGAAAAACATTTTGAAGTATGGAGCAATAGCACTTTTAGGATTCGTTTTAACGGCGTGTTCTAACACTATGGTGAAGTTGCCCCTAGAAAACAAAGATAGATCAGTACCCAAATGGTACTTGAAGCATAAAGATACAGGCAAGGAAGGCGTTATTTTTAGAAAAGGTTTCTATTATGCAGTAGCAGTAGCAGTGTCGCCAGATATGGAGATGAGTTTGAAGAAGTCTACAATGAAGGCAAAGGCTAAAATTGCTGATAGAATCAATGGAGAAATGAATAACAAAACTTTCATTGAATATACTGAAAAAGGTTCTGCAGAAAGCATGACTGGTATATTAGAAGCACAAGATGTTATTGTTAATAACATTAGTGAAACTCTATTGAGAACGTATTCAGTTCAAAAGAAAATGACTGTGTACAATCCGAGCCTAAACAACTACAGGTCGTTTGTTTTAGTTAAACTTTCTAAGAAGGACGTAGAAGATTTAATTAAGTCATATAATAATGACAAAGCAATCGAGCAGGCTTCGAACATTAAAACAGATATCAAAGATATTTCAAAGGACTAGAATCCAATGAGATACTTGATTATCGCAATCGTACTATTGGTATCTGTTTTGTGGACTACGAGTGCATTAACAGGTGGTCCTTGGAGTGAGCAATACTGCAATCTTAAAACAGAAACAGTAAAAGTAGTTGACGGTAATGGTACGGTAATAGACAGCAAAACAACCGAAGTATTGGTTTGTGATGATAGTGTAAAAGATTTTTTGGCTTACAGTGGGATAGCCAAAGAGTGCAGAGAATATTATTATCATATCAACCTTAAAGGTTACTTAATGAAGAAGAAGGGATATGTTTGTGAAAAACTCGACGGCAGTTATGAGATTGTTCATCCTAGGATTAATTAGTTTATTTCTAACCAATTGTGCTAGTAATAAACATAATGTAAACGATTCCGTGTCTTACAAAAGTGTGAATCAGCATTACACCAACGTGAACAGTTCTGCAAATATTTTATACAATTACACATTATCCAAAAAATACAGTTTAAGTAAGGAAGACAAAGAAAAACAACGTGACACAGTTTTCTATGTACTTAATAACCTAGACGAGGGCAAGGTGGCTAAATGGTACAATGAGGAAAAAGAAAGTTGGGGAGCAGTGAAAGTTGTTGCAAGTTTTCCTACAGGAACTGGTTATTGTAGGATTTTATTCAGCGAAATAGGAAAAAAAGATAAATCTAGGTTCTATAAAGAGACCGCTTGTAAGGATCTGGCTTACTTAGGTTGGCGTTTTATTAGATAAATATTAGCAGTATTATGTTTTTCGGACTGTTAGTATTATTCACCGCCCTGACTATATCAGCGGTAGCGATTTGGTATTCGGTAGCAGGTTTAGTGGCTATATTTGCCGCGGCGGCTGTGCCTATTATCATAATGGGTACTTCATTAGAGATCGGAAAATTAGTCACTGCATTGTGGCTTCATAGGAATTGGAAGAGGGCAAAATGGTGGCTAAAGAGTTATTTGACCATTGCCGTGGTAGTTTTAATGTTTATTACCAGCATGGGTATCTTTGGATTCCTTTCCAAAGCACACATAGAGCAAAATCTAGCCAGTGATACAGTTGAACAAAGGATTGAAATATTAGAAGGTAAGATAATTGCTGAAGAAAAATATATTGAAAGACAAAACGACACAATAGATAGAATATCAAATAAAGATAAAAACAGCAACAACAGATTCGATAAAGACATTGCAATAGAGCAAAAGAAAATAGACGATGCTTATGCCCGTTTAGAAGTGCTTGATAAAGATGTTGAAGCATTTACATCTAACAACAAAGGTTGGGGTGGAACAAAAAGGGTAAAACAAGGACTGGCTTTAAAAGAACAACAAGCACCAGAACGTGAAGCATTACTCAAACAGATTGAAAAAGCACAACTTAAAATAGATGAAATTAGATCCAAAAATGATCAGTCATTAGATAGCATTGACGTCAAAATAGAAGCAGTTGAGAAGAATATTTTCGATGCCAACAGCAGAATTGATGGTTACCTATTAGAGATTGAACCTTTAAAAGGTGACGTAATGAAACTGGAATCAGAAGTTGGTCCTATTAGATATATTGCAGAATTTGTTTACGGTGAAGAAGCCGACAGAAACCTACTTGAAGAAGCAGTAAGATGGGTAATAATTACAATTATATTTGTATTTGATCCATTGGCTGTATTGCTTTTAATTGCCTCCCAATATCACTTTATGTGGAGACACGAAGACAAGTACGGTAAACTGCCCCCAAAGTCAAGTCCAAACAATAGCGGACCAGACGCTCCTCCTTCAAAAAAAAAGATTGAACCTATCATCAAACAGGAAGATCCTGTAATTGAAGTAGACGAACCAGAAGAACAGGTTGAAGAAGTTGAACCTAAACCTTTATCATCCAATGGGTGGAATTACAATAAACCCTTATCAGCATCTAAGATAAAAGAATTTAAAGAACGTGAAAAACAAGAAATTAAAAAACTTGAAGCCATTGCCGCTGAAGCCAGAGCAGAAGAAGAAAAACCTAAAGGTCTTAAATTAAGCGATATTGTAAAACAACAAGAAGAAAATAAAAAGTTAATGCAAGAGCAATTAGCAAGTCGCAATGACATACAAGATGGATTTGATCCTGCTGAGGTAGAAGGATATGAAGAGTTTAATAAAAAATATGAACCTGTACAAGATAAGGCAGACTATGAAGAAGAACTAAAACAGATTAAAGAAACTGCAGATGAGATTACAAAAACCGCACAAGAAAACAAAACACCAACTCAAGACCAAATAGATGAACTTTTAAAAGAAGCAGAACAAAATGCACCAGAAGATATTAAGCCTGAATACACAGATTTTGAAAGAGGCAGACTGTTAGAGTATGAACAAAAAGAGAAAAAATTGTCAGACGAAAAAGCATTATGGAAAAGAGATAATCCAACAGACACAATTAAACGCCATAAGGAATGGTACATCAAAGGAATAATAGATACGTTACCTTGGGAAAACTATAAACCCAAAGAAGAGGAAGAACCTCCACTGCCGCTTGATCAGTGGAACAAAATGATTGCTGAAGCAGAAAAAGAGGTTTCGAAAGAGGAAACCAAAAAAAAAATCCGCGAAGAAAAAGACGTTCATAATGAGGGATCAGGAGAACCAAACCAGAATAAAGTACAAGCCCAAAGAGTAAAACCAGACCTAACAACCGTACTGCCATTAAATTTTGAATTGGGTGCTGAAAACTATGTTCAAAACGAAGAACAGAATAACAATTCAGTTTGGAAGAATATCAAAAAATAATCAAATAAATTATTACAATGTCCGAAGTTAAATTAATTACACCACCAGATTCTCTGCACGATTCAAATAAATCAATTTTGTTAATAAATTTTGATGACTCTTTGAAAGAAGGATTTAATAAAGCAATGTCTGGAATTGATTATGATCTAAACATTTACCTATATGACTTTGAACGAATGCTTAACGAACAATGGTTAATATCTGTTGTGGCATTGGTTGACAACATTATTATTAATACACAAGGTTTAGATGGACATTGGTTATTGGGTTACATATTAAGCAAGGCAAAAACTTTTTATTTTGCACCTGACAAAGGAAAGCAACCATACAAACTTTTAAATGCAAACAGAATATATTCATTTGATGAAGCAAACAAAATATTTGCTAAAAAAGAAGAGCCTGCATTAACTAACGTAATGAGCGAAAAACTAAACAATCCTAAGGATTAATTTATGAAAGCAGATCTTTGGTTTCCAACAATAATATGGCAAGGAAGTTTGAAACAGGTTAATAACTATGAACTAGCAGAATATGTTAGCAAAATGCAAAATGATTCTCCAGGCAGAAAAATAAGCAATTATGGTGGTTGGCAAAGTGAAGCACAGGACTTGCTATCACAAAAGCCTGTGGGAGTTGAAGTATTACTTCAAGGAATACATACAAGCATTAACCAATGTACAAAAATGGCTGGATTGCCTACGTTACAAATTAGCGATTTTTGGTGGAATGTAAATCCAAAAGGCAGTTATAACCACCCGCACAATCATAGAGACAGTTTACTCAGTGGAGTTTATTACATAGATGCCACTCCTGAACAAGGCAGAATACAGTTTTATAGGGATGATGACGCTGAATACTTTTTACCAAGACTGCCTAAGTACACACAAATCACATCACAAAAAGCAACTTATGATCCTGCACCATCTAAAATTATTATTTTTCCTAGTTGGATAAAACATAGTGTAGAAGGAAACCCTAAAGACCAACCAAGAATAAGCATGAGTTTTAATACTATGATTGCAATGACGCCTGAGAACGATGAAATAGCAAGACTCAATGGATTTCAGCAACAATAATTTTGGTAATTTTTTTTCATTTTTGCTCTTGATTTTTTGCAAAGAATCATTATATAATATACATATCACAACATTAAGTGATAAATAATAGTGTAAGTTGCTTAGATAGGACTTACATTAACATTAACTTGCTTAATAAGGAGGAAAACAATGACAAATAAAGCACTATCTATATTCAATCAATTAAGACCAGTAACAGTAGGATTTGACAATGTGTTCGATCATTTTGAAAGAATGATTGATGATCACAATTTCAATACCATGACTGCTACAAACTTTCCACCGTACAACATAGTGAAGACCGGTGACTACACATATGACGTGGAACTTGCACTTGCAGGTTTTTCAAAAGACGACATAGATGTAGAATACAAGGACAATATGTTGACAGTCAAATCTAAGGAGAAAGCCAAAGATAAGGACATAGACGGTATGCTTCACAGAGGAATTAGCAAGAGATGGTTTGCAAAATCATTTACTATTGCTGATGATGTTGAAGTCAAAGGAGCAGAACTAAAAGATGGTTTGCTAAAAATATCTATGGAAAGAATCATTCCAGAAGGTAAGAAAGCAAGAACTATCGAAGTGAAGTAACTTTGGATATGGGTAGGGTGGCAACACCCTACCTAACAATTAGGACAAATATGACCGGAACTGAATTAGACGTACAAATTGATGAAAAAATAAAGCAGGTTGTAAAAGAACCTGACAATTACAAAGTCATCCTAATGAATGATGATGTCACGCCTATGGACTTTGTAATAGACATCTTAACTACCATTTTCCACCACAGTATTGAAACTGCCAAAGAACTTACACTCAAGATTCATAAGGAGGGGTCCTGTGTTGTAGGTATATACACATATGAGATCGCAGAACAAAAAGGAACTGAGGTTACCAATACTGCTAGGACCAGGGGTTTTCCGCTCCAAGTAATAGTTGAACAAGAATAAGTTTTGGATCTCTCTTAAAGGGAGAGAATAATGAGTAAATTAAAAGAGTTGACCTGGGAGGTCCATAAGAATGCAGAGAGACAAGCATTTGTAAAAGAGATCTTCAAAGGTAAAGTAGAACCAAAAAGATACGCAGAATTTTTATACAATCAACACGCCGTTTATGATATACTGGAAGCCACTGCAATGATGCATGGTTTGTTTAATGATATGCCAACAGTGAGACGTGCACCAAGCATAATGGAGGACTTCAACGAACTGTGGGGAAATGATGAGAAACCACAACTTAAATCATCCACAAGAAAATATATGGATCATATTTTTGCCATAAAAGAAGATGTAGACAAAGTGATGGCTCACGTTTACGTTAGACAC
>CEUK01014358.1_pt1 | contig 29657 bp, 23 predicted proteins | sample 356451 | NCBI WGS metagenome assembly CEUK01 (sample SAMEA2622843, study PRJEB7988) | marine metagenome | isolation source: saline water (ENVO:00002010), including
AAGCATGTTTAGTGCTGTTTTTGAAGCTCGGTAAGCATAAGAACGGCCCGAATGACAATCATCAATCGAACCCATTAAACTACTAATCATGGCAACAGTAGTCATAGAATCATGACTCATTTTATCATATAGCGCCTTAACCATACGTACAGGACCCACAGAGTTGATATTCAACACCTCTAACATCCATTCATCATCAATTTCCTTCAAATTACGCCAGCGCCCATCTGGAACACCAGCATTATTAATTAATAAATCCACATTTTCATCAATTCGCTTAACAAAATCGTTTATTGAATCGTTATTTGTAACATCAAGCTGGTGACAAATCAAATTTTTGTTTTGAATTAATTCAAGCCTGTGCATATCCGATCTGTATCCCGCATATACACACCAACCAGCATCAAGTAGTCTAACAACAAATTCAGAACCGATTCCTCTACTAGCGCCTGTTACTACGGCAGTTCGCATGATTTGTTGTCAGCACTAACCATTTTTAATATTGTATAAATTATTTACAATCATTGCATACGCCTTTCCAGGTTAAATCAATTTCAAAATCTCCGAACGACTCATTCATTGGGGCAAAATCACGAATTTCTGCCGGCAGTTCTACATCCCAAATTCTGTTGCACTTCGAGCATACTATGTGAGCGTGAGGTTGCATTACTGGGTCGTAACGTACTTCACCTTGAAACTCAAAACTTCCAATCTTGCCATCTTCTACAAGGTTTGAAAGTTGCCGATAGATTGTTGCGATTCCTATTCCGGAGTCAGCAAGAATTGCATATATGTCGCCCGCAGAGGGATGGGAGTCGCTATTCATAACGGCCTCGAAAACCATCTCTTTTTGCCATGTTAAACGGCGCTTTTTCTGTTTATTCATCATTTTCGAACCTTACTCCAAATCGAATCTATCAGAATTCATGACCTTAGTCCATGCTGCGATAAAATCCGTTTTGAACTTGTGCTTGTTATCATTTTGCGCATACACTTCAGCAATTGCCCTTAGTTGAGAATTGCTTCCAAAAACCAAATCGGTTCTTGATGCTCTTCTCAAAACCTCCCCAGTGGAGCGGTCAATACCATCATAAGAATTACTTCCAGTTGGCTTCCACTTAACACCCATATCTAGTAGGGTGGTAAAGTAGTCATTGGATAGGTTATTATTGTCTGATGAGAATAAACCTCGATCATCCGAACTCACTCCAAGCGTCCTTAATCCACCAACTAGTACAGTCATTTCCGGTGCCGTTAAGCCCAATAATTGCGCCTTATCGAGCATCATTTCTTCCGGCGTCACAGCATAATTTGTTTTCAAGAAATTTCTAAAACCGTCAGCTAATGGTTCCATAACAGCAAAAGATGCAGCATCAGTTTGCTCTTCAGTAGCATCACCTCGACCAGGATGGAATGCTACTTCCATTCCACTAGCGATTTCAACTCCAACATTTCCGGCGAGGACGATTGTATCGGCGAGGCTGGCACCGTTATTATCAGCAATATTTTGCAGAACCGACAGTATTCTTGCTAACTGTTCCGGTTTGTTGGCCTCCCAATCTTTCTGTGGTGATAGTCTGATTCTTGCACCATTTGCACCACCCCTCATATCAGAACCTCTGTATGTCGATGCACTTGCCCATGCAGTCTCTACCATCTCAGTAACACTCAGTCCAGAGCCTTTAATTGCAGATTTTACCGCTTCAACATCATAATTTACTGGGCCCGGATTTACCGGGTCTTGCCAAATTAACTCTTCGTCAGGTACATCTGGACCCAAATACCTCACCTTTGGACCCATATCTCTGTGCAGTAGTTTGAACCATGCCCTTGCAAAAGCATCGCCAAACTCATCTGGATTTTCATGGAATCTCTTCGATATCTTTCTGTATTCTGGATCTCTTATCATTGCCATATCAGCGGTTGTCATCATCGTTGGAACCTTCAATGAAGCATCTTCAGGGTCAGGCGCCATGTCAGCCTCATCAGGGTTTGCCGGAGTCCATTGATGAGCACCTGCTGGACTCTTTTCCAAAATCCAATCATTCTCATATTTGAATAACATATCAAAATAACCATTGTCCCATTGAGTTGGGTTTGGTGTCCATGCACCTTCGATACCACTGGTAATCGTATCTCTACCAACTCCACTACCATAATCACTGGTCCATCCGAAGCCTTGTTGCTCAAGTCCAGCACCTTCTGGTTCCGGTCCTTTGTGGTCTTCGAGGCTGGCTCCGTGAGCCTTACCGAAGGTGTGACCTCCAGCGGTTAGTGCCACAGTTTCTTCGTCATTCATCGCCATCCTTGAGAATGTCTCTCTAATATCTTGAGCGCTTAACAATGGGTCGGGGTTTGCATTTGGTCCTTGTGGATTAACATAGATGAGACCCATTTGAACAGCAGCTAGCGGGTTCTGTAAATCTTGCCTGGTATCGCCGTACCTATTATCTCCCAACCATTCATCTTCAGCACCCCAGTAAATATCCTCTTCAGGATGCCAGATATCTGGTCTTCCTCCACCGAATCCAAATACTGGGCCGCCCATTGATTCAATGGCAATATTTCCGGTTAAGATTAGCAAATCAGCCCAACTAATCGCATTGCCGTATTTCTGTTTAATCGGCCATAATAGTCGTCTTGCCTTGTCTAAATTTCCATTATCAGGCCAACTGTTCAATGGTGCGAACCGTTGTGCTCCGGTACCTCCGCCACCACGACCGTCACCAGTTCTGTAAGTTCCAGCGGCATGCCAAGTCATTCTTATGAAAAATCCACCATAATGGCCATAATCAGCAGGCCACCAGTCTTGACTATCAGTCATTAGCGCGTGCAAATCTTTCTTTAACGCCTGATAATCAAGATTCTTGAATTCTTTTCGATAGTCAAAATCTTCACCCATCGGGTTTGATTTTTTATCGTGTTGGTGAAGAATTGTGAGGTCAAGTTGTTTTGGCCACCAATCTTTATTTGTCATTCCGTAGTTTGTATTTGTCATAGATCCATGCATCACAGGGCATTTCACATCCTTACCAGTCTTGCCATAGCCTTCCATGATTTTCGCAACTTGAGGAGGGACATAAAGATAATGATATTCATTATCAATAAGAGATTACCATTCCACTACTATATCATCACCAATTTTTGATACAGGGGAATCAACAATCTCGGGAGCAGGACTTACTTCATTCTCCTCATGTACAACATCAACAGTTTCTTCTTTTACATCATGTGGCTTCTCAATCAGTTTTTTTGTGGCGCTTATTGGCTTAGCAACAAAACTACCCGTCTGATTGTCAGCCGAATAACGCTCTTGGTAGATTATTTTTCTTTTTTCCGGAGCAACCGTTTCACTTGCAACCACGACGTCTTCGAACTTTTCCTCACCAATTTTTAATTCCGCGAAATTTTTGTCAAGAACATCCTTTAGGTTGGGGGGCGAATCACCACTGCTCATATACCTACATCGATTAATGACAAATGAAATCTTTGTCAAATTGCTCAACTGTTGAGACAGAACTTCATGAAGTATCAGTAATACGAACAGACATGCGTGTTGGCATTGTTGTCAATCCTGATGCCGGATTGGGTGGCAAACTTGGCTTCAAGGGTAGTGATGGACGAGCCAAAGAAGCGAGAAAAGCAGGTGCACAAGACCGGGCAGGGCCTAGAATGGCCCTCTGCTTAGATAGGTTTGCTGAACTACTAAATTCGTCGCTGAATAGAGCGGGGATGTCTCCAACATTATTGGCATGGGACGGTCGAATGGGTGGCGATTGGATTACCAATGATTACACCTCATTGGGAGAAACTCCCGACTCAACAAGTGCCGATGATACCAGCAGTCTAGTGTCGCAACTGATTGAGCACGAGGTTGACGTCATCCTGTACGCTGGTGGCGACGGAACAACTAGGGATATTGTCAACACCTTAGGAGAGGTTAAAATCCCATTAATTGGTGTCCCAGGGGGCGTAAAAATGCACTCAGGTTGCTTTGCAACCACTCCAAATGCAGCCGCAGAGGTCCTTTTTTCATTTGTTATTGGTGATTTAATGTCATCTATTACCGAAGTTATGGATTTGGATGAAGAAATTTATCTAACTGGTCAATGGAAAGTTCGAATGTATGGTGAAGCATTAACCCCAGCAAGCCCCCGATTCATGCAAGGTGCTAAACAGCAGGTTGAGAGGTCGTCGGAAGCAGAAATTATCGAAGGGTTGGCCAGCCATATTAATGAATTAATCATCAATGATCCCGAACTCATGGTAGTTTGGGGTAGCGGTGGTACACTTCGACTAATTGGTGAGCTGATAGGTCAAGAACTAACTCTTCTCGGCATTGATATCCAATATCAAGACAAAGTGTATAATGACCTTAACGAACAAGAATTAATCAAAATCTTATCAACACACAGCGGGAACAAACTTCTCCTTCTTTCACCAATGGGTGGCCAAGGATTTTTGATTGGTCGCGGCAACTTGCAATTATCTCCTGAGGTACTGAGAATAATTGGTATTGAGTCTATTTTAGGCGTTGCGACGCCGGGTAAACTGACTGGGCTATCAAATGTTAGAATCGATACTGGAGAGGAATCCTTGGACAATGAATTTAAGCAACGTAAATTCGTTAAAATGTTACAGGGATATCGTACAACAAGAGTAATTCGCGTAGCAGATATCTAATCATATATCGATGCCAGATGCAGCCATCAATAATCCGAGGAAAGGGGGGCTTGGTCTTCCCGGCCTCGACTTGAATTCTGGGTGGTATTGTACGCCAACATAGTAGGGATGCCCCGCCAATTCAAAAATTTCACAACGTTGGCCAGTTTCATCTTTGCCAACAAACTTCAACCCCGCATTCTCTATATCGCCGATAATATCTGGATTAACCTCATATCTGTGTCGATGTCTTTCATCGACGGAATCTCCGGGGCCATAAAGGCGTTTGATATGGCAATCATCAACTTGCCAGAGCGTGGGTCTACTGCCTAAACGCATAGTTCCACCAAGGTGGGTTTTGGAAATCTCTGGCATAAAAATCACCGCCGGATATTCGGCATTTTCATCAAATTCTGTGGAGTTAGCGCCGGACATTCCTAACACATTTCGACAAAATTCGATGGTTGCAACTTGTAATCCTAAACAAATTCCTAGGTAGGGGACATTATTTTCTCTAGCGTATTTTGCCGCCAAAATTTTCCCTTCAATACCACGATCACCAAATCCACCAGGCACTAAAACCCCATTTGAATCCTTCAAATCTTGCCATGCTGCTTTGTATTCATCACCACTATTTTCTTGCCACTCTACTTCTAAGTGGCTTGCTTCAATCCAATTTATTGACAGTTTTCGCCTAACTTTCATTGCGGCATGCTGGAGACTTTTGATAACCGAAAGATATGCATCTGATAAATCAGTATACTTGCCAACCATGGCTATTGTGACATCTTCTGTTAACGTGTCTAAATCATATGCCATTTCTCGCCATTGGGTTAGCAATTGTGTTTTATTACAGTCAATACCCAGAATATTACACAATCCCTGTGCTTCTAACATTAGTGGCACGTGGTAGATATTTGGAACATCGTGGGTCGACATAACTGCGTCGGGTGAAACATGACAAAACGCCGCTAATTTTTCCTTAGTTTCATCAGTCATTGGTTTGGTAGAACGACAAACTAAGATGTCTGGCGTTATTCCTAAACCCCTTAATTCTTTGACAGAATGCTGGGTGGGCTTGGTTTTTTGTTCACCAACAGGGCCCATAACTGGTACCAATGATACATGTACAAAGGTTACATTTTCTCGGCCGGCCCTAAACTGGAATTGCCGCAAAGCTTCGACATAAGGTGATGATTCGATGTCCCCAACCGTGCCACCTAATTCGATAATACAAGCATCGGGCGCCCCCTCTTGCCCATCAGCAGGTATGTGAGCAACTCTTTCTATCCAATTCTGAATTTCATCAGTTATGTGTGGTATTACTTGAACAGTTTTACCCAGATAGTCACCCCTTCTTTCAGCCTCGATGACTTTTGAATATATTTTCCCGGTTGTCAAGTTATTGTCCTTACCGAGATTTAAATCGAGGAATCTTTCATAATTACCCAAATCTAGGTCAACTTCACCTCCATCATCAAGGACGAAGACTTCACCATGTTCGAACGGCGACATGGTTCCAGCATCACTATTCAAGTATGGATCTATTTTTATTGAGGTCGTTCTAAGTCCAGCACTTTTCAACAGTACTCCGATACTGCTTGCAGTAACGCCTTTTCCAAGTCCAGAAAGGACTCCCCCGCTGACAATTACGTACTTCATACTGCACCAACGGGATTTTTACCACCGATGACCCCTTAATCAACATATCCGAAAAATCACTGCTTGAAGAATTTATTTTGGCACTTTCATAGCGAATTATCAATAGGTGCCGATATTAACAGTAGATTGACGAGGATGAATGACATACCTGACACTATGATGGCTTGGAAAAAAACCAAGCCTCAAACAGGAGGTTTCGAACTATTAGAGTCGAAAGTTCCGAAGGTCAAGGCCGATGAAGTTCTGGTCAAAACCCACTCAACCTCGATTTGCGGCACTGATATCCATATTTGGAAATGGGATGATTGGGCAGCAGAAAATGTTCCGATGGGAACTATTACCGGGCACGAAACTTGTGGTGTAGTTGTTGCCATCGGCAGCGATGTTACAACTCATAAAATCGGTGACAAGATCGCTGTTGAATGCCACTTAGCCTGCTGGGATTGCGATAGATGTAATGAGGGAAACGCCCACATTTGTGAGGAAGGGAAAATTTTCGGTGTACACTCAGACGGTGCATTCGCACCATATTTCACTATTCCAGCAGTTAATGCCAGACATTTGCCGGATAATTTAACACTTGATTTAGCCTCTATTCAAGACCCGTTAGGTAATGCAATTCACACATTGACTGGAGGGCCTGTTGACGGCGCTACGGTGGCAATTCACGGCCTTGGACCGATTGGGCTATTCGCAGTGAATGCGGCTAAAGCAATGGGCGCAAAATTAGTTATTGCGATTGACTGGGACAATCAGACAAGAATGAATCTTGCTAAGAAACTGGGCGCAGATGTGGTTCTTGGTAAAGATGATGATATTGTCCAGTCAATTCTAAGCCATACCAATAATCAGGGGGTTGACAATAGTTGTGAATTTTCTGGCTCACCAAATGCCCTTTCCAATACTATTTACTCAACTCGAATGGGCGGCTACGTTAACGTATTATCGGTGTACGGGAAGCGATTAACCGAGGTGCCGATGAATGATATTGTATTCCGTTACCTACATGTTAAGGGGATTAACGGCCGAAAGATGTGGTCAACTTGGGACAAAATGCATGAACTACTCAGCGCAGGGAAAATCGATATTGATACCCTCGTGACTCATCGCATGTCTTACTTAGAGTATCCACAGGGCATAGAACTGGCAATGAGTGGAGACTGCGGGAAAGTCGTGGTTGATTTCTAAGATTCAATCCACTTGTATCTTCTTGCGCCTTCTTGGACACCAGATTCGCCAATTTCCACCAGGGCAAACTCGCCTTCAGGGGCGACTACACTTCCACTCTGCAGACCCTTGTGCAGGTTCTCATATGTGATGTGGTCAATTGCGACTCTGCCAGCCAACCTTTCAAACAAATTCCATCTTGATACAACTTCTCGCCATCGCGGCGACACCTTTCCTTCGAATACCTTCGCTTTAGCACCTGAACCATATCCACACAAACCAAATAACATGTCATCTAGATTGACATTTTCTTCCAAATCAGATTCAAATGTTGACATTAGGGCTAGGAAGATTGAACCAGTATATTGATTGCCAATCAAACTACTCGCTCGCTGTCCCTTTTCAATGCGACTAGCATGGAAATCCATATACTGCGGAGTTTTTGAAATTGCTCGTCTATATCCATCCATTGCTTTTTCCCATATTTCAATGATAACAGGATCATCAGAATTGTGAGGTTCAGGGGCTGGGCCGAGTTGTTCTGCCACTTCTTGCCACATCTCAGTATCTTCTCTATCGTGTCTAAAGACATCGGGGAACATTCGTTTTGCTTGATATGCATAAGGGAGGTGCATGATGATACGCCCCCATTGTTCGGTAAATCGTTCATCGTCTTCATTATTATAACGACCAGAGCGTTCGGCTTTTTGGACAAAGTTATGGAATGCTTGCCTGACAGCCTGTTGGTAGCAACGATTAGAGAATTGACCGTCAAAGACAGGTTCATCCCTATGGACACTAACCTTTTCTTCCCCGTGAGCAAAAATACCTAATTTTCTCACGGTCGAAGCAGGCAAGTGCCTAATCATTCGTTCAACAATACCTTTCTTGATAGACTGCCCAGCTTCTTGAGCCAGCGTCATAACATTGGTAATAATCGACTTAACAGAAACCTCTCTACGCGGCTTGAAGAAATCATGCACGGGAGTGGTAGAGACACCAATGATGTCCGGTATTTCCAATAAACGTGGATTTCTTCGTATCAATATTGCACCGCCACCCGCTCCTTGGGTATATTCACCTGCAGATTCAAGTGCATATTTTGCATTGTCAGAGAAAATAACAATACCGATTCTCTCATCTTCATCAGTAGATCGTGCAGCCCAATCCAATGTGTTATGCATTGCATCAACCGCACCAATACAAGCAAAGGTCATATCAACGACATCACAGTTTCTAAAGCAGTCTGCACCATATCGTTCTGAATATCTTTGTGTTAACATATCAACAATATAGGTAGCAGTTGGTTTAGCACCATCGAGTGCTGATTCAGTGCCTAAGTACATTCTACCGATATTGCGAGGATTTAATCCATTTCTATCTATCAACTTCATCACTGCGTTGGCACCCATTGTTGCAGTATCTTCGTGGACATCCGGTATCGACATTGCTTTGAGTCCGAGTCCTTTGTTTAATTTACCATAATCTTCGCCTCTTAGGTCGGCAAAATCCTTCATATCCATGTACAATCTTGGAAAGTGGATTGCAACATCATCAATGCCAACGCACACCGAATTACTAGTCCCCATCAAAAAATCGGGTTTTTTTCGAGTATTTGAATATCTGTCTAATGTTGCTACCTTAAGTTCGCCTTTTGTTACATATCATCATTTGGCAACTCTGGCATTTCCATATCCTGCTTCGCCCATAATACATCATCTATTCTCAAAATAGCAATAGCGACTTCTGTAGCACCAATTAATGCCTGCTTAACTATGCCCAATGGTTCTAATACGCCCGTATCAAACATATCCTCTGGTTTTCCAGTGGCTAAGTCCACTCCAAAGCGGTCGGAATCAGTATTGGTTTGTTTAGCTACAACATCGAGAAGGGTCGTAATCGGGTCAATTCCAGCATTTTCTGCCAATACTCTGACTATTACCTCAATCGCATCAGCATATGCTTCAACCGCTAATTGTTCTCGTCCAGGTATGGTTTCTGCAAACCGCCTTAAACGGCGTGCTAATGCTACATAGGACGCACCTCCACCACATACTACAGCACCATCTTCAATCAACTGGACACTAACTCCAAGAGAGTCATCAAAACATCGTTCCACTTCACCGACAATGTCAACAGTACTTCCTTTAGCAATGATTGTTGCAGCCTTCCCTTCACCTTCGACTACCCAGAAGTCCTTTGCGTCAATAGCAATATTGTTGCTTGAAATAAAATCTCCTAAATCACTGGGGGTGCTTGCAGTAATTGAGTTAACCAACCTTGCTCCACAGGATTTAGCAAGCATGTTTAGATCATTTCTTGAAACTCTCCGGAAAGCTTGAATTCCGTGTTTAACCAGATAATTCTTGACATCATCATCAATACTTTCTCGGCACGCTAATACGTTAACACCATACTCAACAAGTCGGTCAACCTGAACCATCAGCATATGTCGCTCCTCTTGCCTGAAAGATTCCAAGACGCCGATACTTGTTACATTCAATTTTAGGTCTGTAGAGACATTTTTCTTCTCAAGCCCCCCATCTATCAAAATTATTTTTCCGTTACTAACTTCTTTTGCCATATCACTTGAGATGCGCTTTTTTGGCAACATTAAACCTTGAAACACTTTAGAATCTTCAACTGTACCTCCGGTTTGCGATATTAGTTTGATCTTTGAAATGTCTACTGAATTATCTTCATCAGCGACCATTTTTACAGCATCCAATGATAAGTCCGCAATTTTTTGTTGCATTGAGGCATGTCCTTTACCCGCTAAAGAAGTCTTGACAACGGTCTTTCTCATTTCTTCATCTGAGTCCAATTTAATCTCGTCAATACAGTTTAGGATATACTGTTCAGCGTTTCTGTAGCCCCTTGCGATGGTTGATGGGTGAATGCCTTGCAGTACTAACTGCCACGCATTCTGCAACATTTCTCCTGCAAGAATTACTGTACTTGTGGTACCGTCCTTAGCAATTCTGTCTTGTGTCGATGAAGCATTAATCATCATTTTTGCCACAGGGTGTTCAACTTTGGCCGTTTCCAGTACCGTAACACCGTCATTGGTCACTAAAGTCCTTCCTTCATCATCGATCAATAGTTTATCCAAACCTTTCGGACCTAATGTCGAACGTATGGCTTCAGACAGAGCCATTGCTGCTTGAATGTTTTTTTGTAGAGCCTCTCTCCCACTTGAGCGTGCCGTATCTTTGAGAATTGGGGCTTCGCTCATGGCATTCCCACAACCATCATAGAAATAAGTGCGTCTCAATCTTCGTCGACTACTTCAAAATCAGCGTCAACCACATCGTCACCGCCAACATCGATATTTCCTTCATCTTGGGAACCTTCTTGCTCAGCCATTTCAGCCGATGCCGCCTCGTATAGTTTAGCCGATACACCATGCATTGCTTCTTCGATCTCTTTCACCTTAGCTTGTATCGCTGCATCATCTACAGCATCAATTTCCAATGGTTTTCCATCTTCGTCTTGGACCAACTTCTCTAACTCATCTAAGCGTTCTTTGACAGGGTTTACATCATCATCTTCTAGTTTGTCAGCGGACTCATCAAGCGTTCTTCTGGTTTGATATAGCACTTGGTCAGCCATATTTCTTAATTCAACCTTAGCCTTTCGCTGCTTATCTTCTTCGGCAAAGTTTTCTGCTTCTGCGATCTTTGCTTGGATTTCATCTTCTGAAAGGGATGTCTGCGCTTCAATCTTGACCGATTGCTCTTTTCCTGTACCCATATCTTTGGCACTAACGTTGACAATTCCGTTGGCGTCGATATCGAAGGTAACTTCGATTTGCGGCACACCACGCGGGGCAGCCGGAATACCCATGAGAGTAAATTCACCCAGAGTTACATTGTCTTTAGCAAATTCTCTCTCGCCTTGCAAAACATGTATGGTAACTGCAGGCTGGTTATCAGATGCAGTTGAGTAAATTTCAGATCGTCGGGCAGGAATTGTAGTATTCCTTTCAATCATAGTTGTCATAACGCCTCCGAGGGTTTCTATTCCCAAAGTCAGTGGGGTTACATCAAGCAGTAGAACATCTGAAACACCCTCATCTCCGGCAATTATGCCCGCTTGCAAAGCTGCACCCATGGCAACCGCCTCATCTGGATTAATTCCTTTGTAGGGAGCCTTACCTGCCTCGTTTTCAACGGCTTCTTGAACAGCCGGAACTCTTGTTGAGCCGCCGACTAGAATCACTTTGTCAACGTCACCTTTCTTGACACCAGCATCCTTCATTGCTTGCCTGGTAGGAGTCATGGTTTTTTCAATGAGTTTGGCAATTAGGCTTTCAAACTTGGCTCGAGTCAAGGTCATGTCCAAGTGTTCAGGTTGCCCGTCAACCATTGTTATGAACGGCAAATTGATTTGCGTTTGTTGAGTGCCTGACAACTCAATTTTAGCCTTTTCAGCAGCTTCCTTCAGTCTTGACATAGCAGTCAAATCCTTTGACAAATCTATACCTGTGTCCTTTTTGAAATCCTTAACTAACCAATCAATCACTTGCTCATCGAAATCATCGCCGCCCAATTTGTTGTTTCCTGCAGTTGCTTTAACCTCAATTTGAGGCTGGCCATCTACTTGGTAAATTTCCAAAATAGAGACGTCAAAAGTACCACCGCCTAGGTCGTAAACAAGTATGGTTTGGTCGTCTTCCTTGTCTACTCCATAAGCTAACGCAGCCGCTGTCGGCTCGTTGATGATTCTCAGAACCTCAAGTCCGGCAATACGACCAGCATCCTTGGTCGCTGTTCTTTGTGCATCGGTGAAGTATGCTGGACAGGTAATTACTGCTTGCTTGACTTCTGAGCCAAGATATGCTTCCGCATCTGCCTTCAGTTTTTGCAAAATAAACGCTGAAATCTCTTGAGGAGTGTATTCTTTTTCGTCAATTTTAGTATTCCAATCTGTGCCCATGTGGCGTTTAACGGAGAGCAGTGTTCGCTGAGAATTTGTCACAGCCTGCCTTTTCGCAGTCACTCCGATTAATCTCTCGCCGCCATCTTTAGCAAATGCGACAACAGACGGAGTCGTTCTCGCTCCTTCTGCGTTTGCAATTACTACTGCTTCTCCGTTCTCAATTGTTGCTACACAACTATTCGTTGTTCCCAAATCTATTCCTATTACTTTACCCATTTTTTCACTTCCTTTTCTCAAAATATTGGAATTCCACCATCATCTTCATCTTCATCATCATCACCAAAGTCTAGACTGACCTCAGCGTTAGGGGAATCATCTTCAATATCCTCTAGAGCCGAGCCTTGAGGCGTCAACTTCAGTGTAATATCGAGGATTCCGTTATTCAGCGACCAGCCTACAACATCCTCACAAGGATGCGGTAGTTTGATTCTGGCCATTGGTTTAAGTTGCGTTTCTTTCATAATTTCCAGCAGCGATCCACCCTTTGAAAGGTTCATTTCCATTTGCATTTCTTTGACGTCGCCTTTCAATGCGAAATCAATAGTGATTGACATGTTCCATCCATCGAGGTAGAAATCGTCACTTGGCAGCTTGAGAATTTCATCGTCATCGTCATCCTCAATCTCTGGAGTTTTTATTTCCATAGGCGCGGCATCGACTTTGACATCCATACCTAGATTACTGAGGATGTCTTCCATAGATTGGCCAGATTGGAACATTTTACTAAGGTTCGAAAGGTCAAAATTGAAGTTTACATCACCACTGTTTAACTTATCAGCATCTAAACCCATTTTTTCGAATTGTGATTTGAATTGGTTCATTAGCCCTTTAATTTGTTCTTTATTCAGCGACATACCCATGCTTCTAAACATCTCAACCAAGCGGTCAATCATCTGTTCTTCCCAGTCGTCCCCGTCACTCATATTACCACTACTTAACCATCGGTTACATAGTGGCGAACGAGTCAACATATATCAACATCACGAAGAAAAAATATACAAAATCAGGTATGTTTTCTCACTCTTACGACGCCAATAATGATAATTGCAATTACGCTAAGTGTTAGGATATTGGCAAAAATCATTGCCGTTGACCTTATTGCGATTCCATAAATTAGCCACAGAGATAGGGAAAAAGCTACGATTGAAAAAGTCGGTAATGAGATTCCATCATGTCGTTTATGTTTCCATACCTCAATGATTTGTGGACCCCATGCTAGAACGCCAATTATCCCAGCTGCAATTCCAATGCCTTCAATCAATACTGAAGCCATTCACTCACCTATTTCGGTTCCACTCCGCTGCAGGCTTGGACAATACTATTTTGTCGATACATGCCCAAGGAATGTTCCTTGGTGAACTCTCACCCACTACATGCATTTCTAAGCTGGCATTTTGACCAATTCTCAGTTCTGCATTTTTACTGCCGATCTTAATGGCCGCTGATGATGGTTGTTTATCAAAAATAGAAAACCAGCCACGCTTGTGAGTGGTTTGCCCAGTCACCTGACAATTTCTCGTCTCAAAAATATCTTCTAATTGAGGGCCAAGTCCGAGTGAGAGGACATCTCCTTTGTTCATCAAACCCCCATGCATGTGTACTTCATCCCAGGTATTGAAGCCACCCAATGTCTCGGTAAGTTGTTCGTTTAACTCACCGGGATCAACCGTTTTTAGTATATCGAGAAAACCCTTCTCATTGACCATTTCAGCCGCTAAATCATTAGGTATTTTCGGCCATTCAAGTTTGTGATGAGTCATCGCTACTATGACTCTCAATTCTGGCATTTGTTCATCGGTAAGTTCAGCACGAGTTTTGTGCAATTCCATCAATAATCTTGCCTTTCTTGCAATTCTGTCGGCGACTCCAGCATGACTATGTTCTTGCCCATTCTTACGTCGCTGAATAAAGTGATGTTCCTTGTTTATACGAAATGAACCAGCCCAGTGTTTTTGTTCGACAACCAGCATTGTATTGCCGCCAATAATTACCATATCGATTTCTCTTCTCCCTCCATCAGGGTCGGGGATTCTGACCGATTCATGAATTTTCCATCCGTTGTTCTTTCCAGCTGCCCTCGATAGTTTTGCTAAGCGCATTTCCGCTAATTCACCCGCTCTGTGAATATCATCGTGTGGAAATTTCTTCCGGCGTTGTAAAAGCCAAGTAACACGTTTAATGATACTCATCGTGACACCTTACAATAACTCAGCAACGCTATTCACAATTATGTGCGGATACTGTTCCGCGCCATCCTCTAAATCATTGACATCATCCATTGTCGCTTCTCCAGATAATACAAGTATGCCAACACAACCTGCGCGGTTAGCCATTGCAATATCAGTGTACAATCTATCACCAACCATTGCACAACGTTCTGGCAATAAGCCCAATTCCTCAATCTTGTGTAGTATCATTCCAGCATTGGGTTTGCCAGTAATGTGCTCAGGGTCTTTACCTGTCGTTGCTTTGAACATCGCAAGGTAGGCGCCAACATCGGGTAAACCTCCATCGGGTGAAGGACATACCATGTCTGGGTGGCTGGCAACCAAAGGTACTCCAGCATGCATGTGAACACTTGCGACGGCTATTTTTTCGTAGTTGATTTCAGTATCATATCCTAAAACGACGTATTCAGGTTCTTCACTACGTGTGGCTATTCCACGGCTTTCTAACATATTTCTCATACCTTCTGTGCCTACTAGCCAAGTTTGTGTGATGTTGTTGGCTGCGAGCCACGATAACAAATCATGAGTAGAAAGTAAGACATCTTCCTCAGTAGCCGAAATATCGAAAGCACGCAGTTTTCCAAGATATTGTTCAACCGAGCGACTTGAATTATTGGACAGAAAGAATCGTTTAATTCCTCTTTGCTTGCAACGTTCAAGAAATTCTAACGCACCGGGAATAAGCTCGCCGCCAAGATAAATAGTCCCATCTAAATCTAGAAAAACAGCATCAATCTCTTCAAGTTGTTTTGAACGTTCGAATGTGTTATCCATGTTACCACCTAAAACATCAGGGTCTTGAACATAAACCATGGTGAGTGTAGGTTTTCTTGAGCTTCTTTAGAAGCGATCATTTCTGTCATCATCTCTTGGATTTGAGGCTTCTTACTCGCCTTGCCGACAAACCAATTCAGCAACCACTTCTTACGACTTAATTTCTGCATACGATAAGAATTAGTCAATTCGGGCCCTAACATCTTCCACATTTCGGCTTGGTATTCTTCAGGTGATTTACCAGCGATAATGTGCTGAGCGGCTAACTCTCCGGTGACTAGCGCGTTTCCAACACCTTCACCTGAAAAGGGGTCAACCAGTGACGCTGAGTCGCCTACTAAGCGGATTCCATTCATACTCGCTCTGCGTGGTTGATTCTTTTCCTTTTTCCGCGGCGAGCCAAATGGCAGTGCCCAACCTCTGCCACTGCCTCTTATCATCTCAGCTTCTGCGAATCGCTCTTTGAACATCGGATGATTTTCAATAACATCCTTTTGTAGCGCACGGAGTTTTTTCTTTTCCTTTTTCAATAGACTGACAACCATGCCAATTCCAACATTTACTACATCCTCGGAAACGGGGAAAATCCAGAAATATCCTGGTACAACGGAGTCTACAAAGTGAATTTCTATGTCTCCAACTCCATCACCGCATCCCTTGACATTACGCCAATATTCTCGGTAACCATCGCAGAAATGCGTGTTGTCAATCAATTCTTCCTCGAACGAATCACGAACAACGGCTTTTGCAACAGGGCATTGATATCCTGCAGCGCCAACAATTTCTGTTGAGTAATAGGTTCTTTCTTCACCTTTGCGGCCGCCAATTTTGACAGTTACTCCCTTGGCATGGCGGAGAGCACCACTACCATTCCCTGGGTCGATTCCACCTTTGCCGTCATCGAACAAAACCCCCGTAACCAAACAATCTTGGATAACTTTTCCACCATTGTCTCTTACTAATTGTTGACACCTGTCAAATAACAAGTGATCAAATTGCTTCCTTGGTAGTGAGTATCCAGCTTCAAGTCGTTGAACGTCTTCTTCTGGCAAAGCAACTCTGACGGTGTTCCCTTTTGGCGAAGAGAATTTTATTCCAGTCACACGGAAGTGTGGTGATTTCTCCAAGGTTTCTTTTACCCCTAATGCTTTGACATGGCCGAGTGATTTACCACCAACAGCATCGCCACAGATTTTGTCTCTTGGCCACAAGCCCTTTTCGAGTAATAAAACGGATTTGCCCGCCATAGCCAGATAGCCTGCTGCGGAAGAACCACCCGGGCCACCTCCGACAACTATAGCATCAAATTCCTGATTGGTTGGAGGTATTTCACCAGTGTCTATTGGCAACTCCCACGAATTTGTTGATTGAGCCATGGGTTAACGAGTTGAAAGCACTCTTTGAGGCTTATCTTTCAAATGGTCGGTTCCATCTGATTTGACCACCATCATAATGCACTCGAAATTATTGGCAATATCATGTCCGATGGCCAGTTTGTTCAGTCATCGGATATACTCGAGAGTACAGATAAACAAAGAAAAATAGCGATTTTGGCCTTACTTGCTGTGACCTTAGTCTGGGGCGCTACTTTCATTTGGATGAAACAGGCTTTAGATTCACTGGATGAGGAAAAGGCAGCATTTGGGACAAATGGCGTAGTTGCAACCCTTGTTTTCGCTCGTTTTGCAATAGCAGCACTCATGATGCTCGCCTTCTTCAATAAAGCACGTACATCCCTTATTGATCGTCAAATCTGGCAAGACGGCATAGTATTGGGGGTGTTGATGTACATTGCTTACTTATCGCAGATGATTGGTCTTGATGATATAGATCCTTCAGTTTCAGCCTTTTTGACATCGCTTTATGTCGTATTTACCGCAATTATTTCATCGATTTACAACCTTCGGCTGCCAACAAAGGTAATGATTTTGGGAGTTGGTTTAGCAACCTTTGGTGCTGGATTTATTCAAGGCCCTCCTCACTTAACTTGGGGTGTTGCTGAGTTCATAACGGTGTTTTGTGCACTGTTGTTCGCGCTTCATATTTTGTTCACACAACATATTACAACCCGAAGAGATCCCGTTGCGGTTTCCACAACTTCATTCATTGTCGTTGCTATTTGCTCAGCAATAACGGTATTATTTGTTGGTGACGGTTTAAATCCCGAACAATGGGGACTTGTCTTTTCTGATGGAGTTTTAATTCCAGTTCTATTGCTTGGTATTGGAGGTTCATTCTTTTGCTTGCTATTTTTGAATTTGTATCAAAGGTACTTACACCCAATCCAAGCAGCAATAATCTATGCATTGGAACCGGTATGGGCGACAATATATGGGTTACAATTAGGGATGGTTGATTGGAGCATTTGGATTTTGGTTGGTGGCGGCTCTCTCTTCATTGGGAATGTAATAGTAGAGTTACTATCAAGTCAAAAAACCATGGAACCCAGTAAAAATTCCAAAACGCATCGTTCAAAGTCCTCCTCGTACTCGGAAGAATGAGGGGAAGATTTGACAGGAGAAAAATCACCTAAATTTACTCGTTTCGCAAGCAAAGCAGTACACTCTGGAACCAATCATGTCGGGGATGCAGTAAATACCCCGATTTTTCAATCATCTACGTATAAATTAACTGATGAGCGATACGCTGGGTGGGCTGCAGGGGCGCACCACGCATTGCTTTACACTCGAATAACTTCAGTCAATGCCGAAGCGGTAATCGACAAGATTTGTGCCTTGGAGGGTGCTGAAGACGGAGAGGTATTTTCCTCAGGCATGGCGGCAATATCTTCAACTTTGATGGCATTTCTTTCAACGGGCGACCACGTAGTGGCTTCGGCCGATGTTTATGGCGGAACTTACGGCCTTATGACTGAGGAATTCCCACGATTCGGTATTGAGGTGACAATGGCAGATATGACAGACGTTTCATCCTATGCAGCAGCTATACAACCGAATACCAAAATTCTGTACATTGAAACACTTACTAACCCTGTGTTGAAGGTTTGCGACATTGAAGCGATGGCATCCTTAGCTAAGGAACACAATCTTCTGTGCATAATCGACAATACATTTGCATCACCGTGGGCGTGCAATCCACTCACACTCGGTGCGGACCTCGTTATTCACTCGACGACAAAGTATCTTGGTGGCCATTCAGATATAATTGGAGGAGCTGTAGTCGGCTCAAGGGAGCACATTGAGAACATATTCCACCGAAAGGTACACTTTGGAGGTAATGCGGATCCTAATTCATGTTTCCTTCTTGAGCGCGGAATGCGAACACTACATGTCAGGATGCCGCAGATTTGCGATAACGCGGCTGAATTAGCCAAACGTCTTGATGCTCACCCGTTGATTGAGCGAGTCAACCATCCAACTTTACCTTCTCATCCACAATTTGAAGTGGCTCAGCGAATTATTCCAAGAGGAACTGGTATGATTGGATTTGTGGTCAAAGGTGGGGACGATGCAGCTCTTTCGTTCATGCGAGGTCTTGAGATGATTTACGAAGCAACGAGTCTCGGGGGAGTTGAATCTTTAGTCGAATGCCCATTCAACTCTAGTCACATGATGATTCCTGAGGATGTTAGACATGCTGCAGGTTTAGTTCCCGGCTATGTTCGTATGAGTATTGGAATCGAGGATATTGAGGATCTTTGGGCAGATATTGAGAGAGGTTTTGCCAATATCTAAATCAAGATTCTCCAGTATCTTGTTTCAACTGAGTTAATTGTTCAAACCATTGATTTTGCAATTTTTCCACTTCATTATCATCGGCACTGAGTAAGGCTTTACCAGTCTCAAGTAGATATTTCGTGGTAGTCATCCATGCGCTGGCCTTGTTTCTTGCATCACTATCGAAGTGCCATTCTTGCCCAGATGAACGGTCAGCTGCTAGCAACCACGCCCATGCGGCCGCGGCTTCTGAAATTGTAGAATGTCTTGAGGTCGCTAAGCGCTCAGCCTTGCCTAGACCCTCTAGTAAACCAACCCGAATTAGATCAGTAATGTGCCCACACGCGCCCGATAACTCACCCTGTTTGGTGGGTATTAGCGAAGATAATTTGGCTTTTTCTCGAGCAGAATCAAGGCTTTTTAGGAATTTTCCAAAGGGCTTTGGTTTCGTATTCTGCTTGGACCATATCTCTTCAGCTTCGTCGCCGTAAATGCCGATTTTTTCTAATGCTTCTAGACCGAAGTCCTCCCATAAGACGCCCAATACGTCACCGCAACTTGCTCCTTCGATAATTTCTAGTGAGGGGGTTTTTCGTTCCGAGGTTTCTCCACGAGTGTTTATTCTAAGTCCCATGTCATCTTCGAATCCGGAATTGTAGCATGCGAGTAGAATGTGAGCCGTAAGCTCCTTCTCATCGTTAGAGCCGGCGGTATCACTCAGAGCGCTCTTGACTTCCTCAAAAGACTCACATCTATACCATTTTGAGTTTACAATCAACCCCTCATCAATAGAATCCAGCACCGAACGTCTAATTGCTTGGGCCACCATTCCTTCATTCATTACAAGTCCTTGCCACGCATCGAGTATTTTGTTAACACCTTCTTCGGCGTTTTGAGCCAAACCTACACCCTCTGGCCAACCTTGAGGAATCCATTTAGCCTTAATATCAACAATTGACGGCAAGAATGGCGGTAGCATCGATAGCGCGAGATGCTGGATGAATGACGTGTCTTTTTTGTCGCCGAGTTCCAAATCGTTAAATCCGATATACAGCGAAGCACCTTGTTTGAAAGAGAAAGATATACATTCGTTAGGTTGAGTATCTTGGGTGATACTTTCTATGTCGACACTCTTGGTATGCCAGAATTTTCTCCCATCCATTTCGGTTTTCTTAAAGTCAAATCTAGAACGCGCAACAACATCTTCAATCCATTCAGTAGGCGGAGAAGGGTCTGGTCCTGTACAAACAAATCCACCTTTCCACGAAAAGAAGTACATCCCCCGTTTAGCATGCTCTTCCCACGGCAACATGCGCAAGGTCACATTGGAGAAATTTTGCAATCCAGCCAAATAACCCTGCTTCCCATCTCCTCTTCTGACGAATGATGCTGAACCAAATGATGGTGAGGAAAACTTTCCTACCGTGGTAAATTCTTCATCATGACAAGCATGCAATGAGCCGGCAAAAGCCTTGGCAACGGGATCTCCTCGCTTTGCCATCATTCGTTTTGAGAGCCATTTTAGATCATATTTTTTGGCTATTATCCTGTCTAATTCTTTCAGAGTTTTTGTCACTGGATCGGTTCTGCCCCAGCGCATTTTACCTTTCCACAACATTTCGGGAAGATGAGCGTTGGGGTTGTCTAAAAGTTTGGTTAAATCTTTCTTCAATTTTTTTGCAGTTGCTTCGTTTGCGTGTTTTGTACCTCGCAGCCGAACTCTTTGCTTTTTTTGTCCGGGGAACTCTACTTGTGCAGGTCTTGCCATGGTTTCCCCTCAAACTAACCCAATCACAGGTATGGTTTGAGTTCTTCGCGAGTCTGACTTAACCAATGAAACAGATTCATGATGCAGAGTAATGTGGCCATAGCATGGCAGAGGTCGTTTTGCTTGGAATCGCCCAAGACGGTGGCCGGCCTCAACCAGGGTGTAGTAAGCCATGTTGCATCGGACTCTCACCTGCTGAGCATAGTTATCCGACATCTTTGGGAATTATTGAACAAAATAAGTTACACATAATTGATGTAACGAGGCATTTGGGCGATCAGTTACAATACTTGGATAATCGTATTCCAAGCGATGTTTGGCTCACGCATGCTCATTTTGGCCATGTCGATGGGCTGGGATTATTTGGGCGCGAAACAATAAATGCACGCGGGATAAATCTTCACGTATCCCAGCAAATGATAGAACTCATCGAGCTAACACCGCATTGGAAAATAATGCTAGACCAAGGGGTATTTGTGGTCAATGAAATACGAGATTCCCAACCCAAAGAAAGCGATGAATTTACCATGGTTCCGCTTCAAGTACCGCACCGAAACGAATTGTCTGATATGCATGCATTCGTTTTACGAGGGCCGAATAAATCACTTCTATACCTGCCAGACCACGATACTTGGAATGAGACCTTATCGATGCATAATGCTGAGACAATAAGGCAATTTCTTAGTGATTTAGCCATTGATATTGCGCTGATTGACGGAACATTTTGGTCCAATAATGAATTGAAATCCCGCAGCCAAGATGTAGTTCCTCATCCACCAATTAAGCAAACCCTAGAAATGCTGGGTTACAAGCAACAAGGCGATCCAGACATCTTCTTCTTTCATCTAAATCATACTAATCCGGTTTACGATGAATGGAGCGAAGAACATACTCAAGTAGTAGAAATGGGTTGGAAAATCGGAAAGCAGGGTATGAAATTCAAACTGTAGATTGAAGTGGTTTCAAACTTCAGCAATAGTGTAATCTAGTGAAACCAACTCAATCAAATAGTTCACTTCTTGACCATCATCATCACTTTGACAACCGGCTCCACCACCAGTCTCAACAGTAACTCCCATGACTAAGTCATGATTTCCAATACCAATTCCTCCACCATCCAACATCATTTCTATCTGTGATTTGGTCATGTTGCTGACAGTGGTATCCAAAATTGAAGAATTGTGCCAGTTTAATTGGAACTCAAACGCACCGGAACTCGAATCTGATAAACTCAAATCTTGATGTGTAATACTTGCATCAACCGTATCATCTTGCGGACCTGCAGCTAGGAAGCAACCAGGCCCACTGACCGTTTCATCGTCTTGGTGTTCTATTGTCACTAATACTCCAACGAGATTTAATTCATCTAATGAATCATCAGCGCCATCAGAGTTGGCATTAATCTCGACAGTACCTCCATCTCCGATAAATTCAGAACCTTCTGCAATTTCATGGAATGAGTAGGTACCAGTTACACTGTACGTACTGACCTTGTCAGAAGAATCGCTGGAGCTTGGAGAGAATGCTTGGTAAGATCCCTCGACCACTCCAACAAAGGCGAGCAAGACAACAACTCCTATTGCCGCGAATTTGTTAGTAGAGGTTTCGTCTCGTGCAAAAGGATTAGCATATTTCCCAAACGGATTTGGATTCGATTCCTCACGCTTCCAACAATAAACAAAATGAACAGCAAAAGCGGCACCCATGCCCGGGACTGATGGAAAGACGTATTCTCCAAAGCCTAAAACAGTCCAAATCAAGACACCCAGTAGTGCAGCAATCATCATTGAAATCGTATGCCTAGAATCTGGCTCATAACCAGCCATCCTAATCAGAATTAATGGAACGAAAATACCTCCTAACCCGTACACTGCGAAGACGACAAGCGCGAAAACCGAATCGCCAAATCCGGGAAACTGTTGACCAATTAATGAAATTCCTGTTGCAAATGCGGCGATTGCAAGCGTAACTCTCTTGGTCTTACCATGGTCTTGATTCCATTCAGGTTTGATATCATCAGTTATTGCTGCCGTACAGGCCAATACTTGACTGTCCGCAGTGGACATAGTGGCAGCAAAAATCGATGCCAAAATCACACCACCTAAGATTGGATTGAGGCTTTGAGCGAGCATTGGCAAACCTTCCTCGGCGTCCTCGGGAGCAAGTGTCCCGTCGAAAATAGCACGGCACGCCAAACCTATCAAAAACATCAGTGCAATAAATGGAGTTTGCCAAACAAAGAACCATACCATTGCCTGCTTTCTATCTTTATCATCTTTCAAAGTCATAACTCGAGAAACAACTTGCGGTTGCCCAGCAACACCAAGTCCACCGAGGAAAAATGCCGCAATCCATAGAGTAGCTCCGAATTTTAATCCGGAGGGGTAAATATTAACCATGTTTGAATCGATTGTTGATAGAGAATCATGTAGCCCTGACAGGCCCCCAACTTCACCAAGGGCTACCAAACAAAGAATGGTTGAACCAACTATCATCACACAAGATTGTGCAGCATCTGTCCAAATAGAAGCACGGATTCCACCAGCATAACAATAGGCTACTACAAGAACAAACCCAATTGCGATTCCAGTAGTTTCAGGCCAATCGAGCATTGAGTTCAATGCTACGCCACCAGCAGTCAATTGTGCAGCAGCATAAATTGCTAAGAAAAATACCGAAAGCACTGCGGCAATTTTAGCTTCAGGGGCGCCAGTTTTACTAGAAACCAAAGACGATAATGAACGCAGATTCCTCTCACTACCTTCTTTTTGGATATATTTGTACAGCCACACCCAAGCGACTAATTGTCCTATTGTAGAAACAACAGCAATCCAAATCGCCGAATATCCTTGCAGGAAAATAAATCCAATGAAACCAATGAACATGTATCCAGAATTCCACGTACTCACTGCAGACAATGCGGCTAGGGCTGGATGCATGCCTCTGCCCGCAACTAGATAATCATCAGTAGTGTCTTTTTTCACCCACATCGATGCAAGTCCTACGCCAGCAAAAATGCCCATGAATAACAGGAATGAGAATAAAATTAGAATTTCGTCAGACAAATCATCAATCCTCCTCTACCCACCGAAGTAGTGCCTTATCTTCAACATCACTCGTACTTGCAGGGAAAACCAAACAATTCATTCGCCCACCTTTTTTTAATTGTAAGCCAGCCACGTCAGTAGTGACGATCGATTGTTGCGGAGTCCCCATATCGCTGCAAATCACAACCGGTAGAGAGTAAATCTCAGCGCAAATACTCTCTGCGGCAGCAATCTTCAGTTGCTCAAGCACAGAATCATTCGGCAGGTTTTCTTTTACCTCAACTAGTTTTTCGGCCATTGCAATCAATGATACAACCGCATCCTTAGGCTCCATAGGTTTCTGTTCCCCGGTCCCAGCACCAGTTGGGTCAAGGTCGAGAAGTGCGAGGGTATGCAGACCTTGCGCCCGATTAATTGCTATTACTTCGAGCGGGGAAGTAGCAATCCAGCCGTTATATGGATATGTTATCGTAGTTTGACGTCCGAATTTGTAATTTGATAATCCGATAGCACCGGTCACGAGGTTAGTAATTGAAATTCCGTGTACAATTTTACAGTCTATGCCTTGTTCAGCGGCTTGCATTTGCAAATCAACATGAGTGGTTGCTTGTAAAGGGTCTCCAACAACCAACAATGCAACGAGATTATCTTTGGCCAAACCAAGAATTTCTTCGGGGTTCTCAACCTCGGGCCGCATAACTTTCTCAATAGGTCCGATAGCATCAACCAATTTTGCCAATTCATCCTCTGACCACAACGCAGTATATGCTTCATACCTCCGGAAGTCAGCGACTTTAGCAGTCTCGATTGCTTCAGTAGTCATTGTCTCTACAGTTCCAGGCCCGATGCCGACTAGCACCAATCCGGTTTGTTTTGAGCCATTATTATCTTCCGCCATGCTCAAACCTCAGAGGTGTTTGGACAGGGCGAAGCGTATGCGACATTTGATAGTGCCGAGTGTGGACACCCAGCATTGGCTTAATCGAATAAAAGCCAATGATTGGATGGAACCAAGCTATTCCATATTGTCTTTAGATGATGATAAGAAAGCAATTCCACTAAGCGCTCAAGCGCCAAAGAACACGGATGATATTTGGCAGGGGCTCGAATTTGTCGAATTAAACCGGAGAAAGGCTGCGAAACGGTGGACGGATTTACTGGAGGCTGAACTTTATCAGCGGTTTGAAGAATTTTGGCCTAAGTCATATGAAATAATTGGCGATATTCTAATTGTTAAGTTAGAGGACGAGGTAGTCCCCCATCAACGCGAGATTGCAGAGGCAATGCTGGAAAAACATCCAAGCATCCGTTTAATATGCGCGGATAAAGGTGTACACGGAGAATTCCGCGTCCGAAACCTCACGCCGATCGACTCTCGAGATGGCGACACAAGCACATTAACGAGAATAAGGGAGGGCGGTAAAGTAATCTTGATTGATCCAACCAAATCATATTATTCAGCCCGTCTTTCAAACGAGCGATTAGGCAATCTCATATCAGCCAAGAAGTTGGCAAAAACACTTGATAGGCCAATCTCAGTTTGTGATCCGTACGCAGGAGTTGGACCAGCAATGGCCTCGATAATATCGTCTCCGAACCTAGTTGACTACGCGCTTATTGGAGACCTTAATCCAGATGCAGTGTCACTGCTTGAGCAAAATATTACAAATTTCACAAGAAAAGTAGATACTAAAGTGGTGATAAAATTACTTTGTCAGGATGCTAGATTATGGAAAAACACTCATGATTATTTGGCAAAAATTGATTTGTTGTTAGTAAATCTTCCACACGATACGGTAAATCACATTCCAGAATTATTACCTCTAATGAGGAAGAATTCGCGCTCTCTTATCCGAGGCTGGGCAATAATTAATCGAGATGAGGTTGCTGAAATAAGAGATACAATAGAACGGCAACTTAAGCAACACGGTGCTACAGAAATAGACTTACAGTGTACTGAAGTAAAAGGATATTCAACAAGTAGAATATTTGTCCGCATAGAGTCTTGGCAGACCTTCAATTAAAGCGTGTAATTCATGAATAACCAGTGATTGGGATGTACCATGGGGACTGTTGTAAAGTGTGTTTGTGGGGTTTCAATCGATATTACAGGCATAACTCCACGTAAAAGCGGCACAAAGGTATGGTGTCGGGTTTGTGGAGCAACGACCATTCATCATCATGATAGATGAGAGTTCTTAAGCGCAAATTGATACTCGTTAATTTCAGTATTAGTTGTAATCCTATCAAGGAGAATGCTATCAATGAGAAACTTTAGGGTCAAATGGGCGTATCAGTGGCAGTCAGTAAATACGGAGACGGGAAAGTTACTGACTTATCAGACTGGGGCAGACCGATAGCCAGAATGATAGCGAAAAAACTCACATCAACACCAATTTCTGTTATACAAGTAACGAATCTGCATCTAGTCTTGTCGCTAATTTGTTCGTGGTTAATCATCCAAGGCCAAACAATTACTGCATGTGCGCTACTTGTTGTTAAAGGAGTGATTGATGCAGTTGACGGTGAACTTGCCCGCATGCGCGAGAAACCATCGCATGTTGGAAGATATTGGGATACAGTAGCAGACACTATTGGATTAATTGCCGTAATGTGTGCTTTCGGTTCACTGTTTGAGTGGGGTCCATTGCTTACTACCGCTCTAATATTAGCTACTTTGATACAGTATTCGTTATTCAATCATTATTCGATAATACTACGTTCAAGGAGTTCAGGTGATAGCACAAGTCGTATGGATGAAACCGTCAAACCCACAGCCTATCCATGGGAAAAACAATCTTCTGTGAATTTCTTTCACATGATTTACTTAATTTTCTTCAGCTGGCAAGATCGCATAATTGCTTTCTTAGCAGGCAAAGGATCAAACAGTCTTACATTTGAATTGACGGTTTCATCAACCCTCGGATTTGGTTTACAATCATTGATTATCATGGTAATGGCAATTACTACTCAACTGATTTATTTGCCTGAATTGATATTAGGGGTTAATTTTGTACTAATGTCAGTAGTACTATTGCGCAGTCATCTGTAAACTAGGACACACGTTTTCATTTTCACCATCTAATCGTGGTATACTATGCCGAAATCAGCATCAAGCATGCCTATGGATAAGTCCACAGAGACTATTCGAAGGATTATTCGTCTTCGATGTTTGTGTACAAGGATGGATACATAAAGTTCGGATTGATGTCCTCATCCATTTGTACGACATATACTCCAGATACCATTTCCGAGATAAATAAGAATCCTCTTGGGTCATATTGCAGGCCCCAGTCAAACGGTATCATACAGGAAGCCCAACAATCTGCCATATCATATCCTAGAGTCGCCTTAGGGTCTTCAATCCATGTTGGTCCAGCAGGCAAGTAATATCCCATAGTGACGGTTTCAGCCATTTGCTCTATCGCAGGGAAACCAATTTCTGGGGCAGGTGTTCCATCTACCCACTGGGTTTCGCTCCATATTTGGCTGTGGTCAGTAACCCAATTTCCAGCGTGATAGTGTGTCCAGTAAACATGGCCATTAGTTCCAGTATCACCATTGTGTGGGCTGTAAATGTACCCACCGGGAATGTAGTGGTGCTCATGGACGCTACCATCTGGAAGAATACTTGTTCCGGGCAACTTCCACTTACTCAGTAGGAATGGCTTTGCCGGGTCAGTAGTGTCGATTGTCCAAATATAGCCAGTATGGTTAGTATTAGTGCCGTACTCAGGGGCAATCAATGTGAGGTGCCTCCAATTGATACCGTAGACGGGGTCCTCTGGGCCTGTTCCACATTCATCGGGCCAAGTGTTCATTGGGTCGGTTTCTGCTGCACCATTGCACAACAGGTGGTCGTAAGGTACTGCATAGTGAATCCACCCATTCCCGTTTAGGGCCCCACTACTTCCTCCCCATTCTTCTGGAGTCATATTAGCGTGTCCACCACCGTTAGGTCCGTACCAACCATCGTCTGCACTTGGGCAACCCAACCATCTTCCGACCTCATTATTCTGTGGCCAGTTTACTCCAAGAGGGTCAGCGACACTTGGAGGCTCTGAGACATCAACAATTCTTAGTCCAGCATCCCAGTACGAGATGTATAGTAGAGCTTGTCCGGTAATAGGGTGGATGTGGAATACATTGTCGTGATTGAATAGGGAGCCACCACAGGTTGTTTCTGGCTCAGGAGTATAGCCGCCCCATCGAATAATCTCTCGACTTACATTTTGGTCTTCGTCGTTAATATCAGGCCTCCATGACTCAAAGCCAAGCGGGACATAGAAAATTTGAGTACCTTTGTAGAAAACTCCAGACTCACCTTCAACCATCTCTGGATATGGGTCTGCTCCATAAAGGAACAGATGACACTCCTCTTGAGCATAAATAACCGGAGCATTTTCCCAGTCACAATCTACGTGGAGGTCTTGGTTGTGGAAACCAGCAGGCGGATTATTCCACTCTGCAACCTTGATTGGTTCATTTTTATTTGAGACATCGATAACATCCAATCGGTTTGCGCCACTATTTGCATCATCATCCTGTGGGATTGGGTCTAAGTCGCTGTTAGTCAATTCATGATTAACCAATACCCAGTTGTTATCTGGAGTTACTTTGATGTCAATCATTCGGCCGACTTCTGCGTAATATGTTGATAGTAGAACAATGTTATTTGGCTCAGAGATATCTAAGATTTCAAATTGATTGTAGGATGAAACATAGGCATAGCAGCCTCCAGTGCCATCAGGGTGCTTTACACAATCTTCCATGAAATTACCCTCTATTGAAATCTCAGAGGAGTCTCCAGGAGTAGGTCCAACATTCTTGAATTCAGGGTAACAAGGGCGGCCTGCTACATTATCTAATTCCGCTGGTGGTGCAACATTTCCATCACAATTTAGGTTGTGATAATCGATCAGTTGCATATTTTCTGTTGCCAGTCTGTGTGCCATTAAGTCGGTATGGCTGTGGTTTTCATCTTCTATTTCTACAACCGGATCTATCCAGTCCATTGACTTGGCATCGGTGCTATTTTTATCATCAGAATCAAGGCTCATATAGGCAATTGCCGAAATCACACTCACAGTTAACAAACTAACTAACGCAATCACAATTATCTTGTCGGCTGCACTAACATCATCTTGAAGTTGCCTTCGAAGCATGTCGCTCGCTATTATCTGTTCTATTTCAATTAACGGGTAAAATAATTGCAGAATTTAATTTGCTTTATTTAGGCATGTGAGTTGGGTGGGGTCATGAGGCGAAACTACGGACTTGTTGGATTTATGTTGATTGTCTTGATTCTAGTCCCCAGCTTCGCTCAGGCTCACTCGGCTAGTACGTTCAATGTTATAATCAAACAAAACGATCTTCAACCAACGGATACACAAATCGAATATAATGATTCAATAATGTGGTACAATGCAGATTCAAGAGAAAACGTAACACAAAGAATTGTCTTTGATGCTGATGGTGACGGACTCTACAACGGTTCAGAAGATTGGGATTCAGGTGAAATTTACCAAGACTGTCCCCCACCATCTAACAACTCATCGTCAGATTGTCAAGAATCATTCACCGTTTGGTTCAACGGAACATGGGGCATTGGTGAGTACAATTACCAAGCAATTTCGTCTGATGGCGACGTACAAAATGGGACAATAGTAGTCATTGAGCATGTCGAAGAAAATACCGGGCCGGCGGTTGGCAGCACTTTCGGCTCATTTGA
>CEUK01063902.1_pt1 | contig 29539 bp, 28 predicted proteins | sample 356451 | NCBI WGS metagenome assembly CEUK01 (sample SAMEA2622843, study PRJEB7988) | marine metagenome | isolation source: saline water (ENVO:00002010), including
GTTTAAGAGCACAGTCGGTTCATAACAGTTATTTTGAAGTTTGTTTCCACCACAAATTAAGTTGGCTCCATCATTAATCGCAAGCTGCACCCAATTATCAATTCTATCCAATGCGGATTTTGATATTACAGGGCCGATAAGTGTGTTTTCATTTGAAGGATTTCCTATTTTATGTATCTGTGCCTGAAGGTTTAATTGAGAGATAAATGCGTCAAGGATATTTTCATGAACATATACTCTTTGAGCAGAAACGCATACTTGTCCGGCATGGTAAAATCCTGCTTTAGCAATTTCAGGCACTGCTTTATTTAAGTTTGCATCTTTAGCTAAGATTACAGGGGCATTTCCTCCGTGTTCGAGGGTGATTTTCACACCAGGTGCCAGGTTTTCTTTTATAGACCAACCAACCTCACTCGATCCAATGAATGAGATATAGCCAATTTGATTGCTTTTTGCTATTTCTGCAGTTGTGTCATTATCACACAAGAGGTATGAACACCATTCTTTAGGTAATCCTGCCTCGTATATGAGTTCAATTATTTTTTTACTTACAAGTGGAGTAGATAATGCAGGTTTATAAATAACCGGGCATCCTGCTGCTATACAAGGAATAATTTGATGAATAGCTAAATTAATTGGATGGTTAAACGCGCTAATTGAAAATACCACCCCGATAGGCGTCTTCTGAGTATAGGCGAGTTTATTCTTGCTTGCTGAATTCAGGTCCATAGGAATCATTTCTCCCTTGATGTTTCGAATTGCTTGGATGGCTATTTTCACACCTTCCAGTGCGCGTTTCATCTCAACTTTGGTGTCTGTAATTGGTTTCCCGCCTTCGGAAACACTCAGCTTAATGATTTCGGTTTTATTTTGGAGCAACAAAACATGCAGGTTTTCAAGAATATTTATTCTTTGCTCCTTTGGCATGCCTGAAGGATATTCCCGGTGCAATTCATGTGCATTGGTAATCATCTTAAAAGCTTCCTTTTTGGCTGTAAAATTTATTGTTGCAATTTTATCAGAGGTAAATGGATTCTTTACGTTTAAATTTATCATGCGTTAAATTTTAGAGAAAGTTGAAGAGCGTTTTTATCTGAAAAGATCACGGAAAACCTCTTCTATTTTTTTTACTTTAAAAACAGTTATTTCATCGAGGTTGTTTAGAGCGCTTAAATCATTGTATTTTGAAATGTATATTTTTTCAAAACCAAGTTTTTGAGCCTCTGACACTCGTGCAGATATTTTTTGAACGGGTCTAACTTCTCCTGAAAGGCCAACCTCTCCCGAAAAACAAAATTTACTTGAAATAGGAATGTCTTCTCTACTGGATACAATAGCGGAAAGTACTGCCAGGTCAGAGGCCGGGTCTTCAATTTTTATACCTCCTGTTATGTTCAAAAAAACATCTTCCATTCCAACTTTGAAGCCGCATTTCTTTTCAAGTACAGCGAGAAGCATATTCATTCTTCTTGAATCAAAACCTGTTGTGGATCTTTGAGGTGTTCCATAAGCAGCTCTTGAAACCAGCGCTTGTGTTTCTATCATCAGAGGTCTCACTCCCTCCAGGTTAGCTGTTATTGCTATTCCACTTAAATCTTCTTCTCTTGCGGATATTAGTATTTTTGAAGGGTCGTTTACCGGCTTTAGTCCTGATTCCAGCATTTCATATAAAGCCAGCTCATTCGTCGAACCAAATCTGTTTTTTATACTTCTTACAATTCTGTAGAAATGATTTCGGTCTCCTTCAAATTGAAGAACGGTATCTACCATGTGTTCTAAAACTTTCGGACCAGCCAGACTTCCTTCCTTATTTATATGTCCGATTATAAATGTTGGTAAAGACAAACTTTTTGAAAATGCTAAAATTTCGAACGTACATTCTCTGATTTGTGAAACTGTTCCTGGTGCTGAATCCAGCTTATCAGAATGAAGTGTCTGGATAGAATCAATAATTAATATTTCAGGTTGAATATTTTCAGCCGCATTTTTTATAATTGTAGTATCAGTTTCAGTAAGAATGAAAATATTATTTGATATTTCTGATTTTACTCTGTCTGCTCTGGTCTTTATCTGTTCATCGCTTTCCTCTCCTGAAACATACAGAACTTTAAACTGAGGATTTAATAATGCTACTTGAAGCATTAGGGTAGACTTTCCAATTCCCGGTTCACCGCCAAATAGAATTAATGATCCGGGAATTGCACCGCCTCCTAAAACACGGTTTAATTCATTATCTGAAAAAACTAATCTTTTTTGAGTGAGGGGTTCAACATCACTTAGGGATTTCACTTTTTTAGAACTTCGGTAACTGTTTTTGGCGCTATGGATTGAAGATGATGTTGAAACAATTTCTTCCATAAATGTATTCCATGCACCACATTGGGGGCATTTACCAAGCCATTTGGCTGATTGGTTTCCACAACTTTGACAGACAAATGTTGTTTTTTTTTTGGCCAACTTTATTCCTTTATAGCCTTTTCAAATTCATACCATTCAGGCCCGCTGGATGTTTGTTGACGAATTGTCAAATAGGATTGTGTGATTACCTGAATATCCCAATCTCCGGAATACAACATCTGTCTGCAATAACCTTGTTCTAACGCAATAGTTAATACACCGTTTTTCAGTACGTATGGCCCGAGGTTGCATGTGTCAAGTTCTCCTGTTGGAGGTTCATTATCATTGCCGTCTGTTGCTATTATGTATACTTTACTTTCTTTAAAATGCCATCTGTAGTCTATGCCATCAACAGGTTTAGTAAGTAATATCCATTCACCAAGTATATGTGCTTTGTTTTTCTTGCTACAGGAAATCAATACGGTTGAGCTAAAAAATGTTATTATGATTATGTAGATGTATTTTTTCATGACAAAGCAATTGATGATGTGAATATACAAACAATTTAAGTTTTACTAAAACTTTGAATCTTGGTTACAATTTTACTGGTTGAATAACCTTCGAGAAACGGAATGATCTTTACATTACCTCCGGAATTTAAAACTTCTCTTGCTCCAACTGTTGTTTCAATTGTGTAATCTCCTCCTTTTACCAGTATACTGGGTTTTAATTCATTAATTAGATTAAGTGGAGTTTCTTCATTAAAGACTACCACTAAATCAATACACTCAAAGCCCGCCAATAGATTAGATCTCGATTTTGTAGAGTTTATCGGTCTTGAAGGACCCTTTAATTTTCGAACAGAACTTGAAGAATTAACTCCAACGATTAATTTGCTACCCAGATCTCTAGCTTTTGATAAGTAATCAAGGTGTCCTAAGTGCAAAATATCAAAGCATCCATTTGTAAATACAATGGTGTCATTTTGTAAAACCCAGTCTTTAACAGTATTTTTCGCCTCTTTGAGAGTTTGAATTTTCTTTTCAATTTTTTTTTTGCTCGACAATTACTTTAGTTTATTGGTAGACGTATCAGGGAACACAATGGTTGGTTTGAAGTTTTTTGCTTTTTCAAAATCCATTTGAGCATAAGCAATAATGATAATAATATCTCCAACAGCGACTCTCCTGGCAGCAGGTCCGTTCAGGCAAACATTTCCAGAACCTCTTTCTCCTTTTATAACATATGTTTCCAGGCGCTCGCCATTATTAATGTTAACAATTTGCACTTTTTCACCTTCAATAACATTTCCAGCGTCCATAATATCTTCATCTATGGTAACACTTCCAATGTAGTTTAAGTCTGCTTCAGTAACAGTTACTCTGTGAATTTTGGATTTTAAAACCTCAACTAACATGCCGCAAAATTACAACTATTTGTTAAATAAATCGGTTACTCTTTTCTCAACTTTATACGTATCTAATTTTTTTGAGCTCTTCAAAAAAGTCCTAAAAAACAAAAGGAGCTCTTCAGAGCTCCTTTTCTGAGGTTGCGGACGGAATCGAACCGCCGTAGCAGGTTTTGCAGACCTGTGCCTAGCCACTCGGCCACGCAACCATGAAATACGAATGCAAAGATAATACAAACCTCGGTTAATAAAAACTATGATATAGATATTATTTTAAACGCGGAATACTTTAAAATAAATATCAGTTAATTTATGACTTTTCAGACTAAGTTTTTTGGTGAAAGGCAGCTCAGAAAGAATATTCCTATGTGTTCATAAACTTTTTTGAAAAAGATATCAATAAACAATTCATATCAAATGCGTATTTTTACATAGATTAATTCTAAATAAGGATATGATTCCAAGTAAAGAAAAGGTATTAGAAGCGTTGAGTTCTGTCCAGGAGCCAGATCTGAAAAAAAATATTGTAGAGCTGAACTTGGTTGAGAATATTGTTTGTGAGGAGGGTTTGCTTACTTTTTCAGTAAAGGTTCACAACCCGGCAATGCATAGCCGAAAAAAAATGGAAGAGGCTTGTGAATTTGCTATTCATCGCTTTATTTCAAAGGACATTAGCGTTGTTGTAGACGTAGTTCCATTACCTCAGGATCGTGAGCCTGATCAACGGAAGATACTTCCTGGTGTAAAAAACATTATTGCAGTATCATCCGGTAAAGGTGGAGTTGGGAAATCTACGATTACTTCAAATATAGCCGTTGGTCTGGCTGAGCTTGGTTATAGCGTTGGATTGGTTGATGCAGATATTTATGGGCCAAGTATGCCTTTAATGTTTGATGTTGCGAATGAAAAACCATCTACAGTTGATATTGATGGTAAAAATTTCATCAAACCTATAGAGAGCTTTGGGGTTAAACTATTGTCCATTGGCTTTTTTGCTGACGCAAACCAGGCTATTGTCTGGAGAGGTCCAATGGCCAGCAAAGCATTGCGTCAAATGTTTATGGATACTTATTGGGGTAATTTAGATTATTTATTGATTGATTTACCTCCAGGAACAGGAGATATTCACTTGAGTTTAGTTCAAACCGTCCCTGTTACAGGAGCAGTTGTGGTTTCTACTCCTCAGGGAATTGCTTTAGCAGATGCCAAGAAAGGGGTTGGAATGTTTCAATTGGAAAATATAAATGTTCCAGTGCTCGGTATTGTCGAAAACATGGCTTATTTCACACCGGCAGAACTTCCAAATAACAAGTACTATATTTTCGGAAAAGAAGGAGGAGCTCAATTGGCAGAGCAGTTGGGCGTGAAATTATTGGGGCAAATACCTCTTGTTCAAAGTATATGCGAGGCAGGAGAAGCCGGTAGACCTGCAATTTTACAAGAAACAACTCCTCAGGCAGTTGCTTTTAAAGAATTGGTTTTAGAGGTGGATAAAGCTACAGAAAACAGGAATAGAACACTTGGACCAACAAAGTTGGTCAAGTTAAATAATTAATACAATTTGAATCGATGAATAAACAGGAAATATTGTCTAAAGTCAAAGTTGGTTTGGGTAAAGTTCGCCCATTTTTGCAATCTGATGGTGGCGACGTTAAAATTGTTGAATTGTCGGAAGATGGAGTGTTGAAATTAGAGTTTTTAGGGAATTGTAGTTCCTGCTCCATGAGCAATATGACTTTTAAGTCTGGAATAGAAGAGAATATTTTAAGAGAAGCTCCAGAGATTAAGTCTATTGTTGTTATCAATTTAGCAGTAAATTAACAAATGATTTAAAAACACTCTAAATATTCTGTAATTAGGGGATTAGTGTTATTTTTGCAGATTGAAGAATTTAGAAAACATGTAATTCATTGAATTGCATTAAAAAATATTGAGGTTTATTCTGCATTTAGAACCCCTCACAATTAACATGTCGCGAATGACAAATGAAATAAAAGATGAGGTAACGATATTATTCGCCGGTGATTCAGGAGATGGTATTCAGTTAACTGGAGGACAGTTTACGGATACAGCTGCGCTGGTAGGTAATGATATTAGTACTTTCCCCAATTTCCCGGCGGAAATTAGAGCTCCTCAAGGAACCGTTGCCGGGGTTTCAGGATTTCAGTTGCATTTTGGAAGTATTCAGTTATATACGCCTGGTGATCGAGCGGATGTATTAGTAGTAATGAATGCTGCCGCATTAAAATCAAATTTACAATCTCTCAAGAAGGGAGGAATTGTTATTGCCAATATTGCAGGTTTTGATAAAAAGAACTTACGTCTTGCCAAATATGAAGATGGTACATCCCCTCTTACTGATGGAACATTAGATGGGTATAAAATTCATGAAGTTGATGTTACTAAAATCACTCGTGAAACATTAAAGGAGTCTGGTCTAAGCAATAAGATTGTTGACCGATCCAAAAATATGTTCGTTCTGGGATTCCTGTATTGGATGTACAACAGGAAATTGGACAATACGATTAATTTTATCGAAGCTAAGTTTGCCAAAAAGCCGGAATTGATTGAATCAAATATTGCTGTGTTAAAAGCAGGATATCATTATGGAGATACGGCAGAGGCAATTGCATCTCGATTTGAAGTTAAACCTGCAAATATTAAGCCGGGGACTTATAGAAATATCATGGGTAATCAGGCTACTGCAATTGGACTAATCGCTGCAAGTCAAAAAACAGGTTTGGAATTGTTTTGTGGAACTTACCCTATAACTCCGGCTTCAGATATTCTTCATTTTTTGTCCAAGTATAAAAATTTTGGTGTCAAAACTTTTCAGGCTGAAGATGAGATTGCGGGTATTTGCTCTACTATAGGTGCTGCATTTGGAGGAGCATTGGGAGTTACGACCTCATCAGGTCCGGGAATTGCTTTAAAAGGAGAAGCAATTGGTTTAGCGGGTATGTTTGAATTGCCGCTTGTTATTGTGAATGTTCAGCGAGGAGGTCCCTCGACAGGATTACCTACAAAAACTGAGCAGGCTGATTTATTTCAAGCCATGTATGGAAGAAATGGTGAATCACCTGTCCCGGTTATTGCGGCACAATCTCCCAAAGACTGTTTCGATAGTGCTTTTGAAGCTTGCAGAATAGCGATTGAACATATGACTCCTGTGTTTTTATTAACGGATGGTTATATTGCAAATGGTTCCGAGCCCTGGGAAGTTCAAAAATCAGATAATTTACCAGATATTGAATTTAAATTTGCTTCGCCAAGAGAAGAAGAAGATTCAGAATTTTTGCCGTACAAAAGGAATGAAAAACTTGTTCGACCATGGGCCATTCCTGGAACAGAAGGTTTAGCTCATAGAATAGGCGGTCTGGAAAAAGATTTTGAAACAGGCAATGTTTCCTATGATCCGGATAATCACGAGAAAATGGTTAAGATTCGTCAGGAAAAAGTGGATAAAATTGCAGATAATATACCTGAACAAATTATTGAAACCGGTGAAGATTCGGGAGATGTCTTGTTGTATAGCTGGGGTTCAACTTATGGAGCTGTTAAAACAGCTGCCAGACAGTTGATAGAAGAAGGATTAAATGTCTCTCATGCGCATGTCAGATATTTAAATCCACTTCCGAAAAACACAAAAGATGTTTTGTCTAATTTTAAATATGTGATAATGCCAGAGATGAATAATGGGCAATTTATCAAAATTATCAGAGATAAATTTTTAATTGATGCTCAGGGGTTAAATAAAATAAAAGGATTGCCATTTGCAACTGAAGAAGTTGTGGATAAGGTAAAAGAGGTTCTGGCCTAAATGTATTGTGATGACAGATGTTAAAGCAAAGAAAATAACAGCAAAAGACTATGCCTCTGATCAGGATGTAAAATGGTGTCCTGGATGCGGTGATTATTCAATTTTAAAGCAGGTTCAAGGTGTATGTGCGGAACTTGAATTAAATAAGGATAAAACAGTTTTTATATCTGGAATTGGTTGTTCATCTCGTTTTCCATATTATATGGATACATACGGTATGCACAGTATTCATGGAAGAGGACCTGCATTTGTCTCTGGATTAAAAGTGGCTCGTCCGGATTTAAATGTGTGGATGGTTACCGGAGATGGTGATGCACTTTCTATTGGTGGCAATCATTTTATTCATTTATTGAGAAGAAACATTGATGTTAATGTACTTTTGTTTAATAATCAAATTTACGGTTTAACTAAAGGACAATATTCGCCTACTTCTGAAAAAGGAAAGGTCACTAAATCGACACCTTTTGGTTCAATTGACCACCCATTTAATCCGGCTTCTTTAGCTTTGGGCTCGGACGGAACTTTTGTGGCCCGAACTATGGACAGAGATCCAAAAAGCATGAGAACTATTTTGAATGAAGCGCAGAAACATAAAGGAACTGCTCTTGTTGAGATTTATCAAAATTGTAACATTTTTAATGATGGAGCATTTTTGCCTCTGACAGAGAGAACAACAAAACCAGATAATACAATTTTTGTTGAGCATGGTGAACCTTTACTTTTTGGAGCAAAAAAGGAAAAGGCAGTTGTTTTGGATGATTTCACGCCAACAATTGTTAGTGTCGATAAAGTTGATGAATCCAAAATATGGATTCACGATAAGCATGATCGAGTAAAGGCTTCTATTCTTACAAGGTTTTTTGATGATCCAAGAGAAGAGGGTGGATTGCCGAGACCATTTGGAATATTTTATCAAGAAGAACGACACGTTTATGAAAATGGAGTTAAAACACAGATTGATAAACATATTGAAGCAAAAGGATTACCCGATTTAGACGCTTTACTTGAAGGTCCAAATACATGGAGCATTAAATAAGAAATGAAAAACATTTTATTATGACCGACTTTTTATCTAACAGTCGGTTTTTTTGTTCATAACCTCAATGGCTTATTCTTATATTTATGGATAATAGTTTCTATTTTTGTTAGCTTGACCTTGTTTATGTGGAATAGAATATCTCATATTATTTTAAGGCATCGAATTTGGGTTATAGCTTCACTTTTGCTTGTAACTGGATTTTTAGCGACAAATTTAGGATACAATAAGGTGTCCTATGATTTGTCAAGATTGCTTCCTGTTGGAGATTCAACATCAATTGTTTTTCAAGAATTCAAAGAAACTTTTGGCGTTAATGACAATGTGTATTTAGTTTCAACAGAGGATTCGAGTTTATTTGAGTTGAGTAAGTTTCAGAACTATTATGATTTTTGTCAAAATATTCAGAAAGTAGTTGCCGTAGATAGTGTGTTTTCAGTAACTAATTTTCGTTATTTAAAACTGGATAAAGAAACGAAATCATTTAAACTCGAAAAAGTATTTAATAAACGTCCTGAAACTCAATTGCAAATTGATTCAGCTATCGATTTGTTGCACAATCAACCATTTTATGAGGGTATTTTATATCTACCCCAATCTGATATTTCGCTCCTTGCAATTTCTTTGAATGCAGATTCCTTGGCGACAGTTCGAAGAAATAAGCATGTTCTTTCTCTAACTGAACAAATTGATCAGTTTGCGCAGGAAAATAATATTGAATTTAATTATTCAGGAATGCCTTACATACGTGCAAAATTAAGTTCCCAGGTTCGCAATGAAATTCTTTTGTTTATAAGTCTGGCTTTTCTGTTGACTGCGCTTTTATTATATTTCTTTTTAAGAGCGCCGCGAGCTGTTTTCGTTTCTTTGTTAATTGTTAGTGTTGGAGTTGTTTGGTTATTCGGAACTTTAGGGTTTTTAAATAGATTAGCAGAGCATGGATATTTTACCAGTTTAGAATTTAATATTAATATACTTACCAGCTTAGTGCCCCCCCTTGTTATTGTAATAGGTATTCCAAACTGTATTTTTTTAATCAACAAATATTTTGATGAATACCGAGACCATAATTCTCAGGCCTTAGCTCTTAAACGTGTAATTCAAAAAATTGGAGGAGCAACTTTCATGACTAACATTACAACAGCAAGTGGTTTTGCTACTTTCATTTTTGCATCAAGCGATATTCTTAAGGAGTTTGGAATCATTGCTTCTATAAGTATAATGGGTGTTTTTGTTCTGTCTATTTTATTATTACCTATAATATATAGTTACTTATCTCCGCCACTTGAAAAGCATTACAAGCATTTGGATTATAAATGGACAAATTCGCTTATTGATTGGTTCGTTAATATTTGTAAAAATTATAGAGGAACAGTGTATGTAGTAATGATTTTTATTGCCGGAACAACAGGGTTTGGTTTGAGTCAGTTGGATAATAATGCTCTTGTTGTAGATGATATGCCAGAAGATCACCCTGTAATGGTTGATTTAAACTATTATGAATCAAAATTTAATGGAGTCGTTCCATTTGAAATCATTTTACGAGCAGGAGTTGGACAAAAAATTACTTTAGAATCAAAAGATTCAATACCTGAAAAGGTCTTAACAAATCTTCCGTATGTAAAATATGTTAATTCTGATAGTTTAGGAGTTTATACAATCGTAACCAAAAAAAACGGTAATTATGTTGGTCAAATAGATAATCTATGCAAGCAAGCCGGGTATTCTGTGGCGAATATTAATAGTGAGCAGGTAAAAGGTAAGGTTTTAAAAATACAAACACTTAAAAAGGTTCAAAAACTTTATGATTTATTAGATTCATATGATGAGTTTTCAAGACCAATGTCCATGCTTGATGTTATTAAATACAGTAAACAGGCACTTTGGGGAGGAGAGGAAAAAGAGTTTACATTACCTACCAAGTTGGAATTGGGTTTTATTAATCAATATGCATCTAAATCTAAAGATTCTTCTTCTGAGATGTTGGGTGCATTTATTTCCAAAGATGGCAGTCAATTGAGAATTGGCTTTAAAATGAAAGATGTGGGAACAAATAGAACAAAAAGTCTAATGAAGGAATTAGCTCCCAAAATTGAAAAGATATTTAAACAAGAGAAGTTCAGTTACTCTTTCACGGGGATTGGAGTAATTGTAGCTAAAGGTGTTGAAACGTTAATTTCCAATTTGATCATGTCTTTATTATTGACTGTACTTATTATCTCTACTTTAATGGGATTAATGTTCAAAAACTTCAGGATGGTATTAATTAGCTTACTCCCTAATATTCTGCCTTTATTTGTAACAGCAGCGATAATGGGTTATTTTGGTATAAACTTAAAACCTTCAACAATTTTAGTTTTTAGCATCGCTTTCGGAATATCGATTGACGATACTATTCACTTCCTGGTTAAATATCGCCAGGAACTTTCCAGTAATAATGGAGATATAAAAATATCTGTTATTAATGCATTGAAAGAGACGGGGTTAAGTATGTTTTACACATCTGTTGTGTTGTTTTTTGGTTTTGGAATTTTTATCGCCTCTGAATTTGGTGGAACCATCGCGCTTGGAGTACTGGTTGCATTAACACTTTTGGTTGCCATGTTATCCAATTTAATTTTATTACCTTGCTTGTTGTTAACGTTAGACAAGTTCATAACAATTAAAGCCGAAAGGGCTGATAAAAATTAGAATTAGTATGAAGGGGATTATTCTAGCTGGAGGGTCGGGATCAAGATTGCATCCGTTAACACTTTCTGTAAGTAAACAGTTAATGCCTGTTTACGATAAACCAATGATTTATTATCCTTTATCCACATTACTCCTGGCAGGGATTAATGAAATTTTAATTATTACTACGCCCCATGATCAAGAATCCTTTCAGAAATTACTGGGAGATGGCAGTAGAATCGGTTGCAGTTTTGAATATGTTGTTCAGCATGAGCCAAATGGTCTTGCTCAGGCTTTTGTTTTAGGAGAAGAATTTATAGGCGATGATAATGTTGCATTAGTATTAGGAGATAATATTTTTTATGGTTCTGGAATGTCAAGTTTACTGCAATCTAATAATACTCCAGATGGTGGTGTTGTTTATGCATACCATGTTTCCGACCCTGAAAGATATGGTGTGGTGGAATTTGATGAATTTATGCATGCAATATCCATAGAGGAGAAACCTAAAGTACCAAAATCGAATTATGCTGTTCCTGGATTGTATTTTTACGATAATAACGTTGTCGAAATAGCGAAGAATATTCAGCCATCAAGTAGAGGAGAATATGAAATTACTGACGTTAATGCAGAGTATTTGAAAAGAGGAAAGCTTAAGGTGAGTGTTATGAATAGGGGTACAGCTTGGTTGGATACAGGTACGTTTTCCAGTTTGATGCAAGCAGGTCAATATGTTCAGGTAATAGAGGAGCGTCAGGGTCTTAAAATTGGTTGTATTGAAGAGGTGGCTTATCGAATGGGGTTTATTAATAAAGATCAATTATTAGAGTTGGCCCAACCTTTAAAAAAGAGTGGGTATGGAGTTTATATGGAAAATGTTGTAAAATGACGAGGATTTTAGTTACAGGAGGAGCTGGTTTTATTGGAAGTGTATTGGCTGAAAAGTTGATTTCCAATAAGGGAAATTATGTGGTTATAGTAGATGATTTATCTACTGGAAGTCAAGATAAATTACCTCATCATTTACCGAGGGATAATTGGCGTTTTGTTAAGGCTGATGTAAATGAGTATCGTGACATAGCGGAAATAATGTTAGGGAAAAAATTTGACTATGTATTTCATTATGCCGCTTTAGTAGGTGTTCAAAGAACCCAGGAATATCCGGTAAAAGTGTTGAGAGATATTGAAGGGTTTAAGCATGTATTAAATCTTTCCAAAAGTACTGGAGTTAAACGTGTCTTTTTCTCTTCTTCATCTGAGGTTTATGGAGAGCCTGTCGAATTACCGCAGCATGAACAAACAACACCATTAAATTCAAAAGTTCCATACGCAGTAGTAAAGAATATTGGAGAGGCTTTTTTAAGGTCCTACTTACAGGAGTATGGGCTGCAGTACACAATATTTAGATTTTTCAATACATATGGCCCTAAACAAAGCGATGATTTTGTAATGTCCAGGTTTCTTTATAAGGCTTTAAATGGTGATGATATCACCATATACGGTGACGGTTCTCAAACCAGAACTTTTTGTTTTTGCGATGATAACGTTGATGCCTGTTTAAAAGCTCTGTATGATGAAAAGATAATTAATGACGTCATTAATATAGGAGGTGAGCATGAAATAAGAATCATAGACCTGGCTCAAAAAATAATTGATGCTACAAATTCTTCTTCCAAGATTATTCATTTACCTCCTTTAAAGGATGGAGATATGGCAAGAAGATGTCCGGATAATACAAAAATGAGAGAGTTGCTGGGACGTGATTTAATAACAATTGATGAAGGAATCAAAAAATTATTAGCAAGCCCTCAATTTAATATAAATAAATAAAACCTTGGCAATTTTGGAGTACCAGGATATTATTTCTCTTGTTCAGGATGAAATAGAACAAACAAGTTATAAGGGATATCCGTCTGAGTTGTATGAACCTATGAATTACATGATTCAGCTTGGGGGTAAAAGATTACGTCCTGTAACTACGCTTTTGTCAACTCAGTTGTTTTCCGGAGATATTAAAAAAGCAATTCCGGCTGCAAAGGCAATAGAAGTATTTCATAATTTCACTTTAATCCATGATGATATTATGGATAAAGCACCCTTAAGACGAGGAAAAGAAACCGTGCATAAAAAATGGAATAACAATATTGCGATTCTTTCAGGTGATACCTTATTAATTGAGGTATACAATCATTTTCTGGAGGGAGAATATGAAAATCTTTCTCTAATCTTAAAAGTATTTAATCAAACAGCTATTCAAGTATGTGAAGGGCAACAATTGGATATGAATTTTGAGACAAGGGAAGATGTGACCATAGACGAATATATCAATATGATTCGATTAAAAACCTCTGTATTGGTTGGGGGAGCTTTTAAAATAGGAGCTTTGGTGGCTAATGCAAATGAGCATGAAGCAGATTTAATTTATGAATTTGGGGTAAATCTTGGAATAGCATTTCAATTGCAGGACGATTATTTAGACTGCTTTGGTGATCCTGAAAAATTCGGTAAACAAGTCGGAGGAGATATTATCTCCAATAAAAAAACTTTTATGATGTTAAAGGCTTTGGAAATTGATTCCAGTGGAGAATTGCAAGGTAGAGTGTCGGAAAAGGTTTTTGATTCAGAAGAAAAAGTAGAATCAGTAAAAGCTCTATACAAAAAGTTACATGTTGATATTCTTGCGTTTGATTTGATGAATGAATATTATACAAAGGCGATTGATAATTTACATCAAATTGAATCCTTGGAAGGTGCAAAAAATAAAATTATCAGGTTTGCCGAAGATTTAATGAAAAGATCTTCCTGATGACTTTTCCTTACATTAAAGATAATTTTCAATACCTGAATCAGAAGCGCTATTTTGAAAAATTAAAAAGTCAATTATCCAAAGATCTGAATGATGATGATTTTGATATCGAGCTGAAGCTTATCACTTTCGATAAAAGTAAACTTTTGCCTGTTCTTGTTGAACGATTTCTGGAACAAGTTTTTGATACAAATACGAATTTGTTTTTTCAGTTTATGCATCGGATTGATATTCCTGATATAGACATGAAAACCCAAATCTCAGATTCAGGGATCGACTTTGTTGGATTGACAGATTTAGTTTTAAGAAGAGAATTAATTAAGATTCTTATTCGGGAAAAGTACTCTGAATAACTTGCTTTGAATTAATAAATTATGGAAGATATAATCAGGAGAGATCAATAGAGAAATTAGATACATTAAGTTTCTTGTTACCTGACGTAAATCATAAATTTCTTCCCAGGGCTATAGATAAAGTTAATTTTGCCTGGTTTAAAAGACTTAAATGAATTAATAAATCATTGATTTCATCTGCAGATGTAAATGATTTTATTTTCGCATTAACTTCATTAATTTCTTGTTTTATTTTTCCTAGTTTTAACCTGTTTAACGCTACTGTTACTGCTAATTTAATTTTCTCTTGCTCGGTAGTTACATAAATTTTATGTTTTTCCCAATCATTTAGTATGTGTCTTTCTTCTGTAATTTCAATTACCTGTTTTACCAAATTTGCTTCACTGCTTTGTAAAAAAAACTTTTCAGTTGGAATTTCTCCTTCATAAAATTTCATTTTAAATGTTTCCCAGATTAATTTATGTTGAGGATTTTCAAATTCAATTTCATCATGTGAAATGTCTTCAATAACCATTTGGGCAACAGATACTTGGTATTGCTTTTTAGGTTGTTGAACACTTTGGTTTGATTCTGCATCAAGGTTAGGATCGTCTACTGAAATTTCAAAATGTCCATACTTCAGCAATAGTCTTAATAGATATGCTTCATGGTATATATTTTCGTGTGTGGACGATTTCTTTTTGTTGTCATTTGTTAACCGGCCATTTTCTGTAGACCTGTTCTGGTTATTATTGGGCGTATAATTTTGTAAAGGAGGGTTGAAATTAGAGCTGGAAACGGCAGAATTCCCTTTTCCTCTTTGTTCCTTTTCAAAATTTATCCTTCTGATTTTGTTGAGTTCATTAACAAGATTCTGCTCTCCAATATTTAGTAATTTTGATGCTTCTTGTGTGTATACCGAGCGAACAATCATGTCTGGTATTATTGCAATAGTATGAACAACGTCTTTAATTAGTTCTGCTCTTTTAATCGGATCGTTTTGGGCCTCTTTTAACAGAATTGAAGTTTTAAAGTTGATAAAATCCTGTTTATGTTCTTTTATGTATTCGTCGAGTTCACTGCGTGTATGTGATTTTGCAAAGCTGTCTGGATCTTCCCCATCAGGAAAGGTAACGACTTTAACATTCATACCTTCTTTCAAAATTAAATCAATTCCCCTGAAAGAGGCCTTGATTCCTGCTTCATCACCATCATACAGAACAGTTATATTGGGTGTAAAACGCTTTATTAATTTAATTTGTCCATTTGTTAAGGAAGTTCCACTGGAAGCTACTACATTTTCAATTTCTTTTTGGTGCAATGATATTACATCAGTATATCCTTCAACTAAAAAACAATTGTTGTGTTGAATTATTGATCTTTTTGCGAGATACAATCCATATAAAACATCACTTTTATGATAAATGTCAGTTTCAGGAGAGTTCAGGTATTTTGCTGATTTCTTATTGGCCTGAAGAATTCTGGCGCCAAAACCAATGGTTCTGCCTGATAGATTGTGAATTGGAAATATTACTCTTCCGAAAAATCGGTCGTATAGTTGGTTGTTTCTTTCGGAGGTCAGACCTGAATCAATTAAATTTTCTTTTTTATATCCCTTTTCAATGGCAATTTTTGTGAAGTGATTACGCTCTTCAAAGGAATAGCCCAATCCAAACTTTTCTATCATTTCGGAAGAGACGCCTCTCCTTTTGAAGTATCCTAATCCTACAGATTTTCCCTCATCTGTTTCGTTTAGGTTTTTTATAAATTGTTCTTTTGCAAATTTTGAGACTAAAAATAAGGACTCTCTTTTGTCCATTTTTCGTTTTTCATCTTCACTAATTTCTTTCTCCTCTACTGTTATATTATACTTCTTTGCGAGGTATTTTAGTGCCTCCGGGTATGACATTTGTTCATGCTCCATTACAAAATTCACAGCATTTCCGGAAACGCCGCATCCAAAACATTTATAAATTCCTTTCGCTGGAGAAACCGTAAAGGATGGTGTCTTCTCATTGTGAAAAGGACAATGACCAAGAAGATTAACACCTCGTTTTTTTAGGGCAACAAAGTCACCAATAACCTCATCGATTCGAGATTCATCAATTATTTTATCTACTGTTTCCTTTGGAATCATAGGTTATTGCATGACTGGTAAACGGTCTTAAGACAATCGGTTAGTGTAAAAGTAACTATTAAACCCTGAATGATAAATACATTAAAAAAGAATATTATACCCCATAACACTATTTTTTTATGATTTTGAATAGCCAAAGAACATTTTGTGTTATTTGTTTCTGAGATTGCGTTATTTTGTCAGAATTTCCATTTCTTTTCCAATTTCCATTCCGAACTTACGAATCTTATCCGCTACTACATTTTCTTTGGTTGATTGTTCCAGTGAATCTGCGAGAGTCATTAAAGTTTGAAAATGAAAATATTTCATTTCATCTACCATCATTTCTTTGGTCCATAGATCAACGCGTTTAGCTACTTTTTCATTTCCATCCCAAACTGAAATCATCAATGCTTTAATTTCTTCTTGAGAAAGACCTCCGCCTTCCGATGCTGTCCATTCCAGTTTTTCAGGAATATGGTTTTCATCTAAAGTAACTGTGAATTTGATTTCTTTTTTCATACTTAATACTCTATGGATTATATTTTGAGTCTCTAAAAATAGTTGTAAAATCTGTATTTGTCATTAATTCATTTAAACTAACATCCGGATTTTTATCCATGTAGTCTTTAATTATTCTATAACCTATAAAAATACCAGCTCTTCCGGGAGAATCTCTTTCTAATGAGGATACAAAAGGTCCGTGTTGAATAAATTTTTTATACGTGCGATAATCTTTTGAAAACAAGTATTTTTTTAAAGCAAGATGTTTCCAAAAAGACTCTTCATGACTATAACACCATATCATTTGATTGGTTGTAAATTGAAATCGTATTGAGTCCATTACTTTTGGCATCATAGCTTCAACAAAGTATTCAAGTTTTCCAAGTCCAATCATATTGTCAAGTAGAGTTTCTCCATGGATACAACTTGCAAACTTTTTTTGAGCGAAAGCTCTTACAACAACAGGTGATATGTATTCATATTTGTTGTTTTTAGAAATGTATTTAGGAATCTGAAGTTGGTTGTAAGCTTCGTAATCTTCTCCATAAAAAAGATCAATTCCGATTAATATTTCTTTTTTATTCACAACAATGGGTTCTTCATAATTAATTCCGGAGATGTAGGTGTAAACTATAGGTAAAGTGTCATCCGGAAAGTAATGCTTGTAATGAGAAAATGCTAGATTTAATTCTTCTTTCATTTTGTTGTAGTTACCTATCTTGGAATCCCAGTCATTAAATAGTTTAATATTTAAATCGTTCCGTAGATAATTTTCCAGTTGAACGAGTTTGGTAGGGTCTTTGTAGTTACCGTTGATAAAAACCGGATATCTGGGTGCCAGCTTATCTAATGAGCCACTTAAATCTTCGGTGTTAATGTTAAATAAATCTTGTTCATAATGACGATAATCCAATGATGATTTACTTTCAGAAATATCAATTATTAAAGATGATTCTGAACAAGAAATTAAACTAATTGTAAATAAAAATAAAATAACTGCGTTCTTCATAAAACTATCAACTGCTTTACTTAATTTCGCAAAGTTAGCTAATGGATAAAGAATTTAACTTTCAATAGCTTACTTTATTTGAAAATTTTTTTATTAAAACTCAATACGATGAAAAAAATTATCACTTTACTAGTTATATTGACCATGAGTGTCACTGTATTTGGACAAGACATTTCAACTGGTCCTGAGTTTCGAAAGCATAGATTTGGATTAAAAGGAACTCCTGGAGTTGCCTACTTTGGAGTGAATAAACCTGGTAAAAAGAATAAAGGATTAGGGTATCATATTGGAGGAGGTCTCAACTATGAGTATTCACTAAGTAAAAATGTAGCAATTGCATCAGGATTAATTTTTTCTCAAACTACCGGTAAGGTTGAATATTTAGACACCTTAGGATTAGACTATGTAAGCATTTCAAACGGGACTGAAACGAGTGAAAGAGCTTACAGGCTTCATTCCAGATCGTATGTTTTTAAGTCTGTTGATATTCCTTTAAAATTTAAGTTCAGGACTCCTGAAATAGGATATTTAACATATTATGGAGAATTCGGGTCTACAGTAAATATTATTACAGGGGCCTTTGCTCGAAAGAATTTAGTGACATTAAACGATGGAGATACCCAATCGCTACTTTCAGGTAATGAAACTACACTGGATGCAAATGATGAAGTCTTTTTTCTAAGGGGGGGCGTAAATTTTGGAGCTGGTGTTGAATGGAATGTAGCGGGTAATACTTCCTTATTGCTTGGTTTAAATGGTAACTTAGGTTTTACTAATATTTTGAAGACAAACTCTGCCTCAATTAATTATGATAGCGGAGATGCGTTTAAACGAGCAACAAATTTAAATTATATTGCTCTTCAACTGGGGGTTCAGTTTTAATGAAAAAACAATTATAGAAAAAGAGAGTGTGGTTACACACTCTCTTTTTTAATTTATGCATACTTGTTAGTTCTGTTTTATCTTTGTAATATGAAAATTGCAATCGCTCAGCTTAATCTTCATGTTGGAAATTTTGAATCTAATCATGACAAAATAATTCAATATATTAAGTCAGCCATTAAATCAGGAAACGATCTGGTGGTATTTCCTGAATTGGCGATTTGTGGCTATCCCCCGAGAGATTTTTTAGAATTTAATGATTTTATAAGTAAGTGTGTTTCCAGCATTCAATCAATTGCAAAAAAAACAAAAGATATTACAGTAATAATAGGGGGTCCAAGTAAAAATGAAATGGGCAAAGGAAAACCTTTGTTTAATTCTGCTTATGTACTTTCCAATGGAGAAATTCAAAAGGTTATTAATAAAACGCTTTTGCCTACATATGATATTTTTGATGAATATCGTTATTTTGAGCAAAGCAGAGAGTTTTGCATAGTTGAAATTGGCGGAAAAAACGTCGGTGTAGCAATTTGTGAAGACCTTTGGAATATAGGAAATAATCCTCTTTATATTCAAACTCCCGCCATTAAATTAAAAGAATTAGGCGCAGAAATTATTGTGAATATTTCAGCTTCACCATTTTCATATAAACAGGACAAAGAACGTAAAAAAGTCCTCAAAGAAAATGCTGAAAAAACAGAATTGCCTATTGTGTATTGCAATCATGTGGGTGCTCAGACCGAATTGATTTTTGATGGTGGTTCTTTTTTTATGAATTCAAATGGGGAGGTTGTCAAACAGAGTTCTTTTTTCAATGAACAATTGTTGGAGGCAGAATTGACAAATGGAGAATTTTCCCAGGGAGAGGTACAATCGGGTAGTAAAATCCAATTGATTCACAATGCTTTAGTAATGGGCATAAAAGATTATTTCAGAAAATTAGGATTTAAAAAAGCAATTGTTGGGTTGAGTGGAGGAATTGATTCTGCGGTCACTTTTGCTCTAGCAGCAAGAGCATTGGGGAATGACAATGTTTATGGAGTATTAATGCCTTCTCAATATTCTTCAAGTCATTCAATTGATGATGCAAGAAAATTAAGTGAAAATCTTGGGTCTCAATATGAAATAGTATCTATTGAAGAGATATATTCGATATACAACGAAAAATTAAAGCCACTTTTTAAGGATTTGCCATTTGGATTAGCTGAAGAAAATTTACAAGCGAGAGCACGAGGGGTCTTATTGATGGCAATATCCAATAAATTCGGACATATAGTGTTGAACACTTCAAATAAAAGTGAAGCAGCTGTGGGTTATGGAACCTTATATGGTGATATGTGCGGAGGATTATCCGTATTGGGGGATGTATATAAAACAGAGGTTTTTGAATTGGCCAGATACATCAATAAAGATGCTGAGATTATACCTGAAAACTCTATCACAAAATCACCCTCAGCTGAACTTCGACCAGACCAAAAAGATTCTGATTCCTTGCCGGATTATACTGTTTTAGATAAAGTTTTATTTGAATATATAGAAAATAGAAAAGGACCAAAAGAACTTCTGAAAATGGGATTTGATGAAAATGTAGTTAATCGGGTTTTAAGAATGGTAAATTCAAGTGAGTACAAACGTTATCAAACACCGCCAGTTTTAAGGATAAGTCATAAGGCCTTTGGAATGGGTAGAAGGATGCCCATAGTCGCAAAATATCTCTTGTAATGTTCCATAAAATCATTCCTGTAATTTTATTCGGGGGCATTCATTTGATGTTTCTATCTGGTATTGTATTAAACAGTTTTGGCTTGTTGTATGGATTTGGCTTTGTTCCATTACTTTCATACATTTTTTTTAAGTACACACCTGTTAAATTTAATGTAAAAGAGTATTTTTTTACTTTAATATCATTTGGGATTGGTTATGTATTAACTGCTCAGGCAGTTGATTTTTTTTCAGTAACTCCGGTTTATGCATCGGCTTTGGTGGGGATGATTTTCTCCTTTTTTCGATTAAAAGATTTCCATTTTTTTTCGGCTGCTGTTTATTCAGGATCCTTTGCTGGAATGGTTTCGGATTTTCATGTTGAAGAGTTATATGTAGTATGTTTGATCATAGTAACTGGAGGGAATTTATTTTATTTCTTAAAGGAAAATTTTAATGGAATAGGAGGTAAGTTAGGATCAATAGGCTTTGGTGCTATGTTGTTTCCGATACTACTTGGCAGGGAAAAATCATTTTTAAATGAGGTGTTTGATGAATGTTTTTCTATTAATCCGACAGGTGAATTGTCATCCAATAAAATGTTGCTGTTTATTATAATTACTTCTCTTTTTGGAACAATTCTAACCTATTGGCTTAATAATAAAAGGGGGTATGGGCCCATTAAGGCTTCCGCTATTCCTGCTTTTATTGTAGCTGTTCCTTTACAAATACTTCCTTTTTCAGGTTTCATAGCATTAGTTCCCATAGTTTTTTATGGAGCTTCGTTTGTTGGTATGTCAAATGATAGAACCTTAGGTTGGATAGCTGTCATTGTATCCAGCGTATTGTTTGCAATAATTTTTTATTTTATTTATCCGTATTTCAATGGATATGGAGGGGCTTTAGGCGCAACAGCGTGTTTGAGTTGTCTAATGGGAATACTAATTCAAAAAGCTTTCAATTGCCAAACGGTAGGAGTCCAAACCAAAACCTAAAATTATTCCTTTGCAAACTGGTGAAATATAAGAATGATGACGAAACTCTTCTCTTTGGTGCGTATTTGAAATATGAACTTCAATTACTGGTGATTCAACTCCAGAAATCGCATCTCTTAATGCAACGGATGTATGTGTATAGGCACCGGCATTAATTATAATTCCGTCATAGCTGAAACCAACTGAATGAATTTTATCAATTAATTCACCTTCGACATTACTTTGATAATACTCCAATTTTACTTTTTTATACTTCGTTTTTATAGTTTTGAAATATTCTTCAAAAGATGTTGATCCATATACATCTGGTTCTCTTTTTCCAAGTAAGTTTAAATTCGGTCCGTTAATGATCAGGATTTTCATACTTCAAAAGTACAAAAAATGATTATTCTTTATTTTTAGTATCTATATTTATAGTAACAGGACCATCGTTAATAAGTGAAACTTTCATGTCTGCTCCAAATCTGCCTGTTTTAACTTTTTTTCCGGTTTTCATTTCCAAATCATTGACAAATTTAAAGTACATTTTTTTGGAAAAATCCGGCTCGCCGGAAAACAAAAAACTGGGTCGGTTTCCTTTTTTTGTGCTTGCAAATAATGTGAATTGACTTACAACAATTATATCTCCATTAACATCAATGATGCTTTTGTTCATAGGAGCTTTTTCGTCAGGGAATATCCTTAATTTACTGATCTTGCTGGTAAGCCAGTTTATATCTTCAAAAGTATCCTCATTTTTAATTCCAACGAGTACAAGTATTCCCCTTTCAATTTCTGCAACGACAACATCATTGATTCTAACAGATGCTTCTGAAACTCTCTGAATAGTAACTCTCATTAGCGATAGTTTTCTTCCTGATCATTATTGAAAATACTGAGGTAGCTATTGTATCTCGAAAGTGCTATTTGTCCTTTGCCCAGTGCTGTTTTTACTGCACAATTGGGTTCGTTTATATGAACACAATTATTAAATTTGCAAGAGGGTTTTAATTTCAGGAATTCTGGAAAGTAATTACTTAATTCCTCAGGTTTAATATCTACGATACCTATTCCTCGAATACCAGGAGTGTCTATTAAATGACCGCCATTTGGCAAATCATACATTTCAGCAAAAGTGGTTGTGTGTACTCCCTGTTGATGCATCTCCGAGATTTCTTTTACTGTAATATCTTCATTTGGTAGTAATTTTTTCAGAAGACTACTTTTTCCCACTCCACTATTGCCTGAAAGAACGGTAGTTTTTCCTTGAAAAAGTTTTTTCACCTTATCCAGATTAATTTCCTTTTCAACACTAATTGGAAGAATAGTGTATCCTGCGTTTGTATAAATGGAATTCCAATCGGCTAAACGATGAAGATGCTCATCTTCGTATACGTCTAATTTATTAACAAGAATAACAGCGGGAATGTTGTACGCTGTAACACTAACTAAAAAGCGATCAATAAATTCGTTTAGAGTATTTGGCTGAGTAACTGTTGCCACTAAAACCGCCTGGTCGACATTCGAAGCAATAATATGATATTGTTTTGATAGGTTTACAGATTTTCGAATTAAATAATTTTTTCTGCTGTCAATCTTTGAAATGAGCCCGGTTTCTTTTCCTTTTTCCATTTCAATATCAACAAAATCCCCAACGGAAACAGGATTTGTGACTTTGAGCCCTTTAATTCTTAATTTACCCTTTAATCTACAAACTATAAAGTTTCCGTTATTATTGCGAACCTTATACCAGCTTCCGGTGGATTTGTAAACAAGACCTTTCATTACTGTAAAAATAGAGTTTTTGAGTGACTCGACTATGAATACGTATTATGTTGTTATAAATGTTTACTAAATTTAATTTATTACTAATAAAATTAGGATTATGTCTGTATCGGTAAACCACATCACAAAAATTTATGGAAAGCAAAAAGTACTGAACAATATTAGTTTTGATATAGGTGCGGGAGAACTTGTTGGTTTTTTAGGTCCAAATGGTGCAGGAAAATCAACAATGATGAAGATTTTAACCGGTTATATAACTCAAAGTGAAGGTGAGGTAAGCGTCTGTGGAATAAACGTGTTAAACAATTCAATTGAATCCCGAAAAAAAATAGGGTATTTACCTGAACATAACCCTCTTTATTTAGATATGTATATAAGAGAGTTTCTCTTTTTCATAGCAGATATTCACAAAATTAAAAATAAAAAAGAAAGAGTTCATGAAATGATTGAACTTACAGGACTTTCTCCGGAAAAATCCAAAAAGATACGTCAGCTTTCTAAAGGGTATCGTCAACGAGTAGGATTGGCTGCGGCATTAATTCATGATCCTGAGGTTTTAATTCTGGATGAACCAACAACTGGATTGGACCCAAATCAACTTAAAGAAATTAGAGCATTAATTAAATCCATTGCCGAAAAAAAGACCATTATGCTTTCTACTCATATTATGCAAGAGGTAGAGGCTATTTGTGATCGAGTTATTATTATAAAAAACGGAGAAATAGTTGCGGATAATAAAATTGAAATGTTGCAAAGTAAAGGTGAAGAAATTATTGAAGTTGAATTTCAAAATCCTATTCCGGTTTCAATATTAAAAGGCCTGAAGGAAGTTAAAAGTGTTGTTCAAAAATCATCAACACGATTTGAATTAATTTCTGATGAGTCAAAAGACATAAGACCAATGATTTCTCAGTTTGCAATTAACAATTCGAATCTTGTTTTGAGTATGCAAAAGCGAGAGCAAAAAATGGAGGATATTTTTCAACAGCTTACAAAGGATTGAAACAATATATAGCTATATTTGTTCCCAAAATTAAAATAAATGGCAAATTATTTATTCACTTCTGAGTCTGTCTCAGAAGGACATCCGGATAAAGTAGCAGATCAGATTTCTGATGCTTTAATTGATAATTTTCTTGCTTTTGATCCACAGTCAAAAGTTGCATGTGAAACTCTTGTCACAACAGGACAAGTGGTATTAGCTGGAGAAGTGAATTCGAAAACCTATTTGGATGTACAAAAAATTGCACGTGATGTAATTCAAAAAATCGGATACACTAAATCCGAGTATATGTTTGAGGCCAACTCTTGTGGCGTTTTGTCCGCTATTCACGAGCAATCTCCAGATATTAATCAGGGAGTTGACAGAGATAGTCCGGAAGAACAAGGCGCTGGAGATCAGGGTATGATGTTTGGTTATGCTACTAAGGAAACTGAAAATTATATGCCACTGGCTTTAGATCTTTCCCATAAAATACTAATTGAACATGCACGATTGAGAAGAGAAGGTAATTTAATTCCTTACTTAAGACCGGATGCAAAATCTCAAGTCACTATTGAGTATTCGGAGGACAATGTTCCTCTAAGAATTGATTCAATAGTTCTTTCAACTCAACATGATGATTTTGATACAGAAGAATCTATGTTGGAGAAAATAAAAGAAGATGTTATTAATATATTAATACCGCGAGTAATAGAGCAATTACCTGCTAATATTAAGCTTTTGTTTAACAATAATATCGTCTACCATATTAACCCTACCGGAAAATTCGTTATTGGAGGTCCTCATGGAGATACAGGTTTAACAGGCAGAAAGATTATTGTTGATACATATGGCGGAAAAGGTGCTCATGGTGGTGGAGCTTTTTCAGGAAAAGATCCCTCAAAGGTTGATCGTTCTGCTGCTTATGCAACTCGTCATATTGCTAAAAATTTAGTGGCAGCAGGTGTTTGTGATGAAGTTTTAGTTCAGGTGTCTTATGCGATTGGAGTTGTAAAACCAATGGGGGTTTTTGTCAACACTTATGGAACATCAAAAGTTGATCTTGAAGATGGAGCTATTGCAAAAATTGTTGAGGAAGTTTTTGATATGCGTCCTTACTCTATCGAGAATAGGTTAAAATTAAGAAATCCAATTTATCAGGAGACGGCTGCATATGGTCATATGGGCAGGAAAAATCGAGTGGTAAAAAAGACTTTTGTTGGAGCTGATGGAACCAGAAAACAGGTAGAGGTTGAATTATTTACCTGGGAAAAGCTGGACTTTGTTGATAAATTAAAATCAGCCTTTAATATCTGAGAATAAGATTCTGAATATGCAAAACGATTCAATATTGGATGAGGACAATTATTCTAAACAAACTCCTGAATTAGCTGGTTTTTGGATTAGATTTGGTGCTTCATTTCTTGATTCTTTGTTTCTAATTCCTTTAACTGCTGTTGGTTTCCTTTCATTTGTATACATTAAAGATTTTTATTTGTATGCTTTTTTGACTCTTGTCACTTTTGTGTATAAGCCAATAATGGAGGGGGTTTGGGGCGCTACTTTAGGTAAAATGGTTTGTAAATTAAAGGTTACCGATGTTGAGTTCAAAAGACTCTCATTTTCAAAGGCTTTAATTAGATCCATGCCCTGGCTGTTTGTTTCACTTTCTGGACTTTTGGAACAATATCCACTTTTTTCATTGGAGGATTTTGTTAATGCCGATGGTTATTTAGAAACTCTTGTAGTTCAAAGTCGTGAAAAATCTCAAACTATTGTTTATGTTTTTCAAATTGTTTTATTAGTATCAGGCTTGTTTATTGCGTTTAAGCCCAGACGAGGACTTCATGATTACATAGCTGGAAGTTTATGTGTTTTTAAAACGAAAAATTAATTTTCGCTTTTTTCTTTATCGAACAATGAAATTTTCTTTTGGATGGTCTTTTTTAAAGAAAATTATGCCAATCCAAAAAAGATCTATTGAGCATGTTACTAATGGGTGTGCCTGAATGTGTTTCCAGGCTTCTTCCATGCCATTACTCCAATGTATATCATCAAAAATGAAAATTGAATTTTCATGGGCTTTTTTTAAGCATTTGTCAAAGTATTCAATGGTTGGTTTTTTTTGATGATTTCCATCAAAAAAAACATAGTCTAATTCTTCATAACTATCTATAACTTCAGAAAGTGTATTGGAAAAATCACCAACTTTAATTTTTACATTTTCAGCATTAAAATTTTTAAGTACTTTTCGGGCGATTTTTGCCGTTTCCGGGCAGCCTTCCATGGTTGTAAAGTTTGCTTTCTTATTTGCACCAATTTGGTAACATGCTGAAATTCCAAGAGAAGTGCCCAATTCAAGCATGTTTTGTGGTTCGAATTTATTGACCAATCGGAACAAAACTTCCCCTAGCCAGGGTGCTTTAGCTGAGTGTTTTACCAAATCAGAAATTTTTCTTTCTTTAGACTTGTTGATACTACTTCCAGCTCCATAATCAGTGATTTTTATTGTAGAATTATTCTTTTTTAAAACAGACCGTATTCCCTCAATTTCTTTGAATGAATAGAATTTCTGATTTGATTGCAAAACTTCTTTAACAATGCCATTTACAAATTCGGAATTTGTATCTTGCTTGGCATATAGCCAGTACTTGAAGTATCTGCCAGCAAACTGGACCTTTTTTTGCATTTTGCAAAGATGCTATATTTAAGAGAGAAAGCCCAAAAACTGCTTTAGTAAATTAAAAAAAGAGCTGAAAGAACAGCCCTTTATCTAACATCATATCCTGATTTTGGATATGTCCTGACAATATTATTTGATGGTGATTTTTTGAAAAATAGTATGCGTTATTTTATCGGCCCCTTTCGCTTGCATTTTAATTTCAACTTTATTCCCCTTTTTTAGTCCTTTTATAATATTGGCTATTTTTCTGTCAATTATTTTGCCATTAATTAATTTTGGAAGGGGAGTAATTTCATTACCTTTTCTGTAAGAAATTTCAGCACTTATAATTTTAGGTGTTGATGAAATGGGAAATGACTTTCCGTATTTTGGTTTTGCACCCACTTGTTTTAAAACTGTTGCTAAACTTGTTGAACTTGATAAGCCATATTTAACTCCGGGAGTGAAAATAAAAGGTTTTGGAAGTGATGTGCTTTTCCAGGTTTGTTTGGAAACGACTTTATTTTCGCCATTAATATTTGCAAAAACAGTAATTTCTATTCTTCCTCCTCTTTTGGGTTTAAATGTATATTTACCGCTTCCTTTTTCTTTTACCTCACAATCATTGCTGGCTATTACTTTTAAATCCTCAGATTTGATACCAGGAGCAGAAACGCTTATTTCATTTTCAAGTCCTATATACATTATGTTTAATTGATCGGAGGAAATTACTGCGCTTGGCGCTGCAACTGTATATTTTTTTACAAAGGGGTAGGAAAGGAATTCACCTTTTCTTTTGGGGTTAGGATGAGGTACTTTCATTATCCCACCCCATGTGTGATTTCCAGTCTCAGTGGTTTTCACTTTAAATCTTCCCATTCCGTTAAGTACAGGGATGGTATCTTTTTTACCTGTAAAGTTTATTTCCCCTGTATTTTCGTAATGAATAATATCATAATCTCCTACAATTACAATGGGATCTTGAGTGGTGTCTGAAGCAGCCAGAAATATGTCGGCCGAATATTCATCTCCTTGCAATACGTAGCTTGATTGTGCAATAGATGTAGCCAATATTTTATTCACTTTCACTTCGTTAATTCCTATGTTTTCCAATAAATAGTTTATTGCCTGAGATTCTGAATTTCGAATATAACTTTGTATGTTGGTTAAGTTAGCTGTTACAGCTGCAAGGGGTAAATATTCGCTTATACCATTTTCCCAAGGACTTTCTACGTTTTCGTAATCAATATGGGGTGGTGTTGCTAATAACTTTTCGATTCCATTTATAACTGAAGTATCTTCTGGATTAATTAGTGAAATTAAATTTGATTTATACTTGTTTATTTTGTCTTTTAACTCTGTACCATATCCTTTTACAACAAGATATTCTGCTCCAACATCCTGATTGTCTTTACCAACAGGGACACCTGTTTCCTCATCAATTCCTCCTCCAAGCTCAATAATGTCTGCTTTATATTTTTCAATGTCGGAAAATAATTGGTTAGATAATTTTTCAATGTTCAAAGCATTTTGTTGGGCTTCTATTGCTACATCTGCTCCGGAAGCTGCTGCTCTTGAAATCTTTGTGTAAATTGAAGTGTTTGTTGAATTGAAGTTTTTTGTAGTAACATCAATGCCGTCTTCTAAAAAAATAAATGCATCTAATAAATCTTTTGACGCGTTCATCGCTAACATTGCCAACAAAACAAGGTACATTATACCAATCATTTGTTGACGAGGGGTTTGTTTTACTCCTGCCATAATAACTGTTTTTATTGATTGGATAATTCTTATGAATTAACCAGGCGACAACCAGAGCTCTTTGTTGGTGCTTCAGTTATTAAATACAGTTGATTAAAATGGTTACACTTTTTATTATTTATTTTAATAACGAGAGGTTGGACGCAAAGAAAATACTCTCAAAATAAGATGTAGAGAGGGAAGGGGTCCAAAGATTTGAATTCTTTGTTGAGCGAAAATATAGAAATGTTAATTAAGCAAAAGCTACTTCTTGTATTTTTGAATCCAAATGATCATAATTTATTGGTTTTCTCAAGACCAAATCATTATCAATTTCTTTATCTAAGTATTTTATGTATTTATCTTTTAAAGAAGTGATAAATAGCATTTTTGTTTCGGTTTTGTTTAAATAATTCAGCGTTTTATACAATTCACTTCCTGTGACATAGGGCATTAAAAGATCTGTAATTACCAAATCTGGCTGGTGCTTTAAAATTAAAGATAGCGCCTCCATTGCGTTTGTCGATTCGATTACTTTGTGGCCTTTTTTATTTAAGTAGTAAGAAAGCTTTTTAAGAACAAGCAGGTTGTCATCAATTATCAGAATATTCATGGCATCAAAACTTTAAGGGGTGTCTAGAAGTTTACGGGTTTGGTAAGATAAAAACTGTTTTATATTCGATAAACAACTATAAAAAAACGATTAACAATATATTTGTTCCTGTAAATACCTAGATGTCAAAGGTTATTTTTATGTACGGGCTTAGGACTTTTC
>CEUK01045722.1_pt1 | contig 29490 bp, 16 predicted proteins | sample 356451 | NCBI WGS metagenome assembly CEUK01 (sample SAMEA2622843, study PRJEB7988) | marine metagenome | isolation source: saline water (ENVO:00002010), including
ATCAGAACTATAATGGTGATAACTACGGCCGGAACGAGAAATGGTTAAGTTTCTTTGGGAATATAGCGGATAATATCGTTCGGAAAATCCAACCTAAAACAGTTTTAGACATCGGCTGTGCCTATGGTCTGCTAGTTGAATGCTTGAGAGATAGAGGTTGTGAGGCCTTCGGTATAGATGTCTCGGACTATGCTTTGTCTAGAGCTAGGGAAGATATTATTAAGTATTTATCCGTTGCGACCATACTCTGTCCTATGGACAATAAATTTGATCTTATAGTAACAATCGAAGTGATCGAGCATATAAAAGAGGATGATTGCGAAACTGCAATACAAAACATGTGCGCGGCAGCTGATAACGTTCTTTTGGCCACTACACCGGACGATTTCGATGATCCGACGCACTTTAATGTACAGCCCCCGCTTTATTGGGTTAGAAAGTTCGCCAAATTTGGTTTTGCTCCAGACATTTTACATGACGCCGGCTACCTGACCCCGTACGCTATTCTGTTTCGAAAATCAAAACAACCAATGGCTATTGAAACACAAAGGCTATATGGAGAAAAAAAACTTCAAGACTATTATTTTGCAAGTTTAAACCACCGAAAAAATATTTTAGAAAATGAAAATAAGTATCTGGAAACTAAATTAGAACAGGTCTCTGAAATTAATAAGGGCCAAGAAAAAGTTATTTTTCAAGCAAACGAGCATTCCAAAAATTTGGAAGAGGTGATTGAGATCGAAAGGGCGGCACGATTAGAGTTGCAAGACCTTTTTAATGAGCGCAGTGAGTCATTCTCTTGGAAAATTACTCAGCCTTTAAGAATTTTAGAAAAGTTAGTTGATATAAACCGTCCGTTCAAAGCTTCGTTGATTGACGGACAACATGATCAAACGCAGAGAGAAATTAAAGTTTCACGAAAAATACGCTGGGTCAAAATAAAAGCTACCGGTATCCAATCAAGTGGATTTGAAATAGCTGTAGTTGCAAAAAACAAAAAGACCAGTAATAGACTAACAGTATTAAAACTTCCTGTTGGAGACAGTGAGACAACTTGGTTAGTTCGTATAGAGCCGGGATATTCAGAATTTTGGTTAAATATTTTGCGTGGTCGTCCAGATACAGTAAAAATATATCATGTTAGTAGTTCTGATGCTTGGCGAACAATCGTATACGATAGGTGGAGAAAGGGCAAAGGTCTACGTCCTGCACTAGGGTTACTTTCCCGGTTCTGTAAGACGATTATTAATCAAGGTCTGGGTGGCGCTTTGTCCAACTTTTGGCCCTCAAATAAAACAGCATTAGGGTCATATGATGAATGGCTTTTACTTCACGATGGGCCTAATCAACATGCTAATGTTGATGATTTCATTGACAACCTAGATTTCCAGCCCCTCATCTCAATACTCCTGCCAACGTACAACTCAGATTTGAATTTTCTAACCCAAGCAGTTGAGTCTGTGACAGGACAATCATATTCAAATTGGCAGCTCTGCATTGCAGACGATGCCTCCACAGATAAAGATTTAAAGGATTATCTTAAAAAATTAGAGACAAACGAAAAAATATCGATTGTTTACAGAAATACTAATGGTCATATATCAGCTGCAACTAACTCAGCCTTGAGTTCGGCGATTGGGGAATTCGTAACTTTTCTTGACCATGATGATAAATTACACCCTCACGCGCTTTCAGCAGTAGTTAGCCAACTGAACGAAGACATAGAACTCGATATCTTGTACAGCGATGAGGATAAAATTGATGAGCAGGGGAATAGGAGCCAGCCATTCTTTAAACCGGACTGGAGCCCGGATCTTCTTTTGTCCCAAAATTATACCTGTCATCTCTCAGTGTATAGAAAAACACTTTTAGACAATTTGAACGGCATACGAGAGGGGACAGAGGGGGCTCAGGATTACGACTTGATCCTTCGGGCAACTGAGGAGACAGAAAAAATAAAACATATTCCGCATGTATTATACCACTGGAGAGCTGTCAAAGGATCGACTGCATTGGCGGCGCACGAAAAAGACTATGCCCACCAAAAGGCTAAAGATGTTTTAAGGGACGCCATAGCGCGTAGAAATTTGTCTGCCGAAGTGTTAGAAACAGATCTTGGTGCTTATCACCGGATACGTTATAAGTTACCAAGCTCAGTCCCTCCTGTAAGCGTAATTATCCCAACCAAGGATAGAATTGACTTACTGTCGGTTTGTATGAATGGCCTTCTTGAAAAGACTAACTACGAAAATTTTGAAATCGCCATCGTTGACAATAATAGCGCCGAAGCGAAAACTTTCGAGTATTTCGAAATGATCGAAAAAAACGACAACGTCAGCATTTTGACATTCCCGGGCGAATTTAACTTCTCAGCTATAAATAATTTTGCGGTGTCGAAAGCGAAGGGTGAAGTGCTCGTTTTATTGAATAACGATATAGAGGTAATAAGTGAAGGTTGGCTAACAGAGCTGGTTTCTCAGGCAACTCGTCCGGGTGTCGGTGCTGTGGGTTGCAGGCTTTATTATCCGGATGACCACGTCCAGCATGATGGAATAATTGTTGGCATGGGGGGAGTAGCTGGATATGCGCACCCGCATTCAAAGAGAGAAGACAGCGGGGAATTTGGCAGAAGTACAATTGTTCGCAATTACTCTGCGGTCACGGCGGCAGCACTTGCAATAAGGAAATCAGTGTACGATGAGGTTGGTGGGCTTGATGAGGAAAATTTGGCAGTTGCTTTCAACGATGTAGATTTTTGTCTGCGCGTGCAGGAAACTGGATACAAAAATCTTTACACACCATTCGCAGAATTATATCACCATGAGTCGGTTTCTCGAGGGCCTGATACTGACCCGAAGAAAGCGGCAAGGTTTGAAAAAGAGGCACTTTTTATGAAAAATAGATGGAAGTATTTCATAGAAGACGATCCACACTATAATCCAAATTTGTCGTTGGAAGGCGGGTATCAAATCGATCTTGAAAGGTCAAAAAAATGGCCTTGGCAAATGGACTGAGCATGGATGAGAGCCGGATGTTGGACCCACGCTGGAAATTTTTAAGTGATCTAATCGACCTTAATAATCAAAAAGGGCTAGAAATAGGTGCGCTTACATCCCCTGTCGTTCAAAACAAAGACATAAACGGGGGCGGGAAGGTTTTTTATTTGGATCATTTGTCGAGTGAAGAATTAAAGGTAAAGTATGAATTGGATGAATCTATAAATGTAGATGATATCGTTTCTGTAGACTACGTATGCTCTGATGGCGATCTCTTGCAGGTTTTGGATAAGAATAGTTTTGATTATGTCATTGGTTCTCATATCATAGAGCACGTTCCCAATATGATAAAATTTTTATCGGATGTTTTTGAGGTTCTAAGACCAGGGGGAATTTGCTTTCTGGTGATCCCTGACAAGCGCTTTACGTTTGATTATAAACGCCCATTGACCACTTTTGGTGAATTACTCGAGGCTCATTTCTTGGGCCGAAAAAGGCCCAGCATAGCAGCCGTTTATGACCACTTTTCAACCGCAATTAGTGTAGACACAAATGATGTCTGGACGGGAAAGTTCGATCTTAGGAAATCTGAGAAATTAGTACCAAACTCTTTTGCATGGAATGCTGCTAATCGTGTTAGGACGGATGATGCGTATTTAGATGTCCATGTTAATATTTTCACACCAGCGAATTTTTTTGACATATTAAATAGCATCGTTTCGTTTGAATTGGTCGAGCTGGCCGTAGAAAGATTTGCCGATACGGAAATCGGTAAACTGGAGTTTATGGTAGCTCTTAGAAAACCCGTTAGTGTTGCTCCAAGTACTAATAAAGAAATGTGCTTGGCGTCAATTCCAAAAATGGAATTCGAAAGTTTCATGTCACCCTTTATGCCGCAAGTGAAGGCGTTAAGTGCGGCGTTAGATAAGACTACTGAGGTAGCCTATGGTCTTCAGCAGGAATTAGAGAAACTCCGTGATACTATCGAACGACAAAAAGAAGAAAGAGACATAATCCTTGAGCAATTGTCGATTGCTCAAAAAGTACTTGATCGCAAGAGTGTAAAAATTGTGACCGGTCTTTTGCATAAAACCTTTGGTTTTTTCCGCTGAGGTTGCCGATCTTAATAAAGCAAAAATATATAAGGGTTGAACCTGATGGCCATAATTCCTGTGGATAAAGAAAAGCACATCAATAAAGGCTGGATACCATTTAAAGATTTAAGTTTCGCGAAAAAAACGACAATATTGCCGGTTACATGCTCTGAGCTTCCAAAATTATCAATGGCTGTTCCAATAGTCTTAATTAAAATTGATGAGGATTATCATTTTGCAGCAATACTTGGTTTGGAAAATGAAAAAAATTTGTATGTAAATAAAGACGGCAAGTGGGTAAGTGGGTATGTACCAAAAGTGTTACAAGCACATCCGTTTTCAATAGCTATAAACAAGTCCAATAAAGCTGTCTTATGTGTGAATGATGAATACACGGTTAATAGTTCTGATAAGAATGCTGAGCCGTTCTTCACAGATAATGGCGATATCAGTGAAAAATTAAAGAGGGTTTTAGATTTTCTGGAGCAGCGGGAGATTGATAGACAAAAAACAAAAAAAATGTGTAATTTATTGGATGCTTTTGGGGTAATAGAGCCTGCGAAGGTGACTATTAGAGTTGACAGGGGTGATGTTGACTTAAAAGGGTATTACCAAATTAATGAAATGGCGCTGCAAAAATTGTCAGATGAAAAATTTCTTGAACTTAGAGCATCAAGTGCGTTGCCATTTTGCTATTTTCATCTCTTATCATTACATAATTGGAGGACCCTTGCGGACTTGGACAGGGGGCGAAGTCTGTCTGATCAAAAAATGAAAGAACTTGGAAATCAAATCTTTGATCTTTCGCCAGATCAAACTCTCAACTTTGAAAACCTGAAATAGTTAATTGCAACGCTTTGGCTATGAATACGAATATACAGAATTTTCAATTGCTTAATCAAAAATGGGGAGAAAGCCAGACACTTGGAACACCTGGTGGGCAGGTAACTATTAGCTTCGCCAATAGCAATTTCAATGGTCAACGTGCAAATTTTGATCATTTTATAACCGACAAGGCATTTCAAAATGATATACTTGAGAGTCTTTCCATGTGGGAAGAGATTTCAAATATAAGCTTTATTTTGGTGAACGATTCAAACTCCGTTGACATAAGGTTCGGTTATGCGGAAATCGATGGGCCTACTGGTATAGTTGGCCAAACCCACTTGCCTGTATTAGGTGAATTAGCAGCAGTGCAAATCGTTCTGGATTTTGATGAGAATTGGGTGGTGGGTTCCGAAGTAAACTCTGATGGGTTGAGTGTAAAAGCAGTCAATACTCATGAAATTGGGCATGCTATAGGTATCGCGCATTCCCCTCTTGACGAGGCGCTTATGTCTGCTTTTTATAATCCGGCAGTCACCAGTTTACAAGAAGATGACATTGCTGCGGCACGAGCGATCTACGGAAATTCTAATATAGAAAAGGTGGATGTAAATAGATTTTTAAATCCAGCTAATGGAGGTCATTTTTTTACAGCGAGTCTGGTTGAACGAAATGTTGTTTTGGGCAATTCAAATTTTGAATTTGAAGGCATAGGTTTTAAGGCATTAAGCCCAGAAAATTTATCGGTCGAAGGAACATCTCCCGTATTTAGATTCTACAATAGTGATGTTGGAAGCCACTTTTTTACAGCCAGTCTTGAAGAGAGGGAAAGCGTCATGAGTATGGAAAATTTCTCATATGAAGGCATAGGCTTCAATGCGTTCGACTCGGAAACGGTTTCGAAAACTCCAGTCTATCGATTCTTTAATTTAAAAACTGGCGGTCATCTGTTTACAACCTTTGAGGCCGAACGCGAAGTTTTGGCAGAGAATGTAGATTTCCGATATGAAGGTATCGGATTTTACGCATTTGATGCATTATAAATCTGGCATCCGTTAGCATAGAAATACTCCTTACAAAATACTGGCAGACGGTGCGTATTTCATTTGTCACGATGAACTAGCCTTGATTTAAGATTAAACTAGACAAGAGAATGGGGGTACAGTAAACTGTTAACCGTATGTTTTCGGAAGAGGTTTGTGATGGAAAACGAAGTATCCCTAAGGGTGGAATTTGAAACTGATGTAGCGACGTTGAGGCGAAAAGCTGGCCAGTGGCTTAGGCTCAGGAGGGAAAAGCTGGGGTTATCTCAGCGCGACTTGGCGCGACTGGTCAATATAGAGTATTACACATTCATATCGCAAATAGAAGCTGGTAGAGGCAGAGTGCCTTCGGATAGACTAATATTTTGGGCGCGTGCACTTGAGATAGATCCTCGCGAATTTGCGATAACGTTAATGCAATTTTATGATCCCCACACCCATAGGCTCATTTTTCAAGAGAATAATGAGCTTATTGATTAGCCATCAGGGATGGTATAAATAGTCATTTGCAGTTTTGATTCTGGATTTTAACAATGGTTGTAACTAAGCTTCGTTGGCCCTCGCCTTCCAAGAGAGAGGGTTGGTCAAACCAAGAAACAGCTGAGTTTTTTAGAATCTCTCACTTCATGGACCAAGCCGGACTTTCGGTGGAGATGGAGAAGGGTGTAACAGATGAGGGAGACCCATGGTTGGTCTTCATCAGGCGTGATACCGGGGATGTAATAGCCCATTTTGCAAGAATAAATGGGCGTTTCATATCTGTGAGCTCGGTCACTGACAGTATATTCGAAGGCCCTAATGTCAGGAGCGTGGTGGACCAAATGTTAAATCGTCACCCATTGATGATCCCAAATTCGGCTTCTAAAGGGAAGCTATTCTTGCATCCTGGCGTTGTATTGTCGGCATTTGTAGCAGCGGCTTATTTTATGGCTACAGACGCTGCTCGGGCAGATCGAATAGAGAAAGTGCTTAGCGATGTTTTACACACGCAAGATAGGGATGTTATCAGAGATGAAATTGTTCTGGGTCGAATAGCGGATCCTGGCGGAGTTTCTTCGAGAAAAGGAATAACGCGTACCCCGACTTTTGAAGATAGTGGTGTCTTCCCGCAGATGGCAGCACTGGGAGCGGTGTTGCGCCTCAAGGAAATCTTTGCGGAAGAAGATTCTGTAATTTTAGCGATTAGTGGGACGGAAGGCGCGGTCGCCTCCGATGACACTGCCCTTAGTACAATTTTAGACTTTGACCTTCTGCCATCCATTCTCAGAGAAAGCCTGTTTAACGAAGCGTTTGGTAACTATGAGGTAAACTTTAGCGTATCTTCTAGTGAGGTAAAGTCCCGAGAAGCTCAAGCTGAATCCCAACTCGTTCTGCAAAAAGATGTGATGAATTGGATCGGCTCCTCGACTGAGGAATTTGAATCAATGTCTTCGCAAGGCAATTATTTGTTGAAGGCGTCATTAAGTGACGCGATGTCAGCGCGTGATACTTGGAGCTTTGATTCAAGCGAAGGCGTCGTAGCCAGAGGGTTACAACAAACGAAAAATTTTAAAATTGAGGCGGTTGCTGAAGAGGTAGAAAGTCCATCGCAAGTGTTTGATTTTCAAGCGCTCGCTAATGATGTTAAAGAAATGTTTGATGTCGTGCGTCAAGACACATTGCTAGATGGCTCAACTAGGGCTGAGAGTCTGGGGGTTGCAGTAACAGAGAGCGGTAAAGTTGCGGTCTTAGCAATAAGCCCTAGCCTCGAGAAAAAAGAAAATATCTCTACAAATGTCATAGTTGTAGAAGGAGAGTTCGATGGCTTAACCTCCTTCGAAATTCCTGCAGATCAAATTTCCAACGATGTTGTAAATTTGGATAATGGGCCAACACCAACCGACGAGATGCCTTCGACAATTGCAAATAAAAATTTCCTTGTCCACCAAGTAAAAACAGAAGGGAAAGCGGAACTGGCTCTGACTGACGCGACGGACATAATATTTTATTGGGGTGGGGATCTGCGTGTGACCAATTTTGAACTGGGTAAAGATCTTGTGTGGTTTTTATTTTCCCCGGACAAGCTAGAGCAGAATAATGCGGAGACTGTACTTGAGGCGGATGTACAACTAAATTTTGGAATGGATAACAATTTGACTTTCATCGATTTAATTGGCATTACCAGTTCGACTGATGTTGTGTGAATATGTCAATAAATCTCGCATCTAATAAATATTTCCCGCTGTTTTTAACCAGTTACACTGGAACAAACAATTTAAGGTTTTTATTTTGATGTTGCGATCCCATCCTAAACTGACGCATGGCTCTGGCAGTGGGAATTTTCGAGGCTCGCTTAGGTGTATTTATGCCTAGTGGAGATACCATCCTCAAGGCGGCAATCCGGCAATGCAGAAGTAATATTGGTGTAACGGTATTCTTCAGTTTTTTCATTAACTTGTTGATGTTTGTTGCGCCGCTACACATGCTTCAAATGTACGACCGTGTCCTAGTCAGTAGGAGCACGGTAACTTTGCTGGTGATAACCGGATTAGCGATAGGGTTGTTGGTGATATACGGCCTCTTAGAGGCCGTTAGGTCAAGGATTCTCGTAAGGACAGGTGTCAAATTCGATCAATTAATAAGCGATAGTGTTTTTAAAGCGGTATTTTCTGAAGCTGTCGCAAGACAGGGGGGCGCCACTGTCGGACCATTAAGAGATGTAGAAACGATCCGTAATTTTATCTCTGGTGGCCCGATCATTGCTTTTTGCGACGCTCCTTGGGTTCCTATTTTTATCGCTGTAATTTTCCTTATGCACCCAGTTCTTGGAATAATCGCCCTTTTCGGTGCTCTGCTTATATTTACTCTTGCCCTAATGAATGAACTACTCACTCGGCGTCTTTTAGATGAGGGGACAAATGACAATTTGAAAGCAAGTAATAATGCGGCTCAAAGTTTGCGGAACGCTCAGGTAATTCACGCTATGGGTATGATCTCCGCAATAAAAGAAAGATGGTCAGAAAATCATGGGAGAGCGATTTTTAACCAAGCAAAGGCAAGTGATAGAGGTGGAGGATTAATAGCTTCTTCCAAATTTGTGCGCATGGGTTTACAGGTGACAATACTTGCGGCAGGAGCCTATTTTGTCGTTCTGGATGAAATAACGGCGGGAACGATGATTGCGGCTTCGATTATCATGGGAAGGGCATTAGCGCCTGTTGAATTGGCAGTAGGTCAATGGCGGATAGTAAGTTCAGCACGGCAAGCCTTCCAGAGATTGAATTCGTTATTTGATTCGTTGCCGGAAGATAATGAGCCTATGCAGCTCCCGCCTCCATCTGGGTTCATTCAACTTGAAAAAGTTGTCCTGACTGCTCCAGGAGATCGAACTATCATACTGAGAGGTGTTTCCTTGTCTTTAGAGCCAGGCTCTGCGCTGGGAATAATTGGGCCGAGTGGTTCCGGTAAGTCCTCGTTGGCCCGTGCCTTAGTTGGTGTATGGCCGGTACAAGGTGGGGCAGTTAGGTACGATAAAGCTGAGTTGAGACAATGGGATCCTGAATACCTTGGTCAATTTGTTGGTTACATGCCACAAGATGTAGAATTGTTTTCGGGGTCTGTTGCCGAAAATATCGCACGCTTTGCATCTTTTTCCCCCGATGACGTCGTTGAAGCTGCTCGCAAGGCTGGTGTTCACGATATGATTCTGTCACTGCGAAATGGTTATGAGACAAATATTGGCGTTGGAGGGCAAAGTCTTTCAGGTGGACAAAGACAGAGAATAGCACTTGCTAGGTCAATGTTTGGCGATCCCAAGGTGCTAGTGCTGGATGAACCGAACGCAAATTTGGATACGGAGGGTGAATTGGCCTTGTCAGATGCGCTAAGCCAAGCAAAGGAGGCAGGCTGTACAGTTGTGGTTATCAGTCACCGCCCTTCGTTACTCTCCAAGGTCGATAATATAGCTGTTTTACGAGAGGGAACTATTGTGAAGTATGGAGGGCGTGATGAAGTGCTGGCCGAATTAAGTCAACCAGTTCCTGGACAAGCTGGGGTATCTCCGGCAAATACACAATAAATTATTTTTGGATTAAGGTCCCTTTTAAAACTAACTTAGGAGACCAACTTTGAGTGTTATCAACCACAATGAAAAAAACCAGGATATCTGGCAAAAGACCTTGGGTGATAAGCAGATTGAGCGACCTTCTGCTAGCATATCTGGTGTAACTTTAGCGGGTCTGATAATTGTTGTTTCAATATTCTTTGGGCTTGGCACCTGGGCGGCCATAGCTCCTATTGCAAAAGCGGTGTCCGCAGCAGCAGCTGTTAAAGTGAGAGGTGATAGGAAGCAGATCCAGCACTTGGAAGGCGGAATTGTGGCTGGCTTATTTGTAGAGGAAGGGCAGGCTGTGGAGAAGGGTGATTTACTTGTAAGTCTGAACCCTCTGCAAGCAACCGCTACTGTATCTAGATTTAAAAATCGAATGGATCAAGCTTTGGCTAAAGAAGCTCGGTTAGAAGCTGAGTTGAACCAAGAAAAAAGTATTGTTTATAAAGGGGACCTTTTGGAGCGCCTTTCTCTAGACAACACGGTTCAAGAAATTGTCGAGGCAGAAGAAAAGCAATTCAAAGCGCGAAAAGACAGTTTTGATGGTACAGTTAGTATACTGGAACAAAGATTGCAGCAGCTAAAGAATGAAATAGCAGGTCTAAAGATACAGATGAAATCGAGGTATGACCAGTTATCTATATTCCGGGATGAACTGAAGGATTTGCGGTCCTTATATGAAAAAGGATACTATAGAAAGTCACAAATACTTGCGCTTGAGCGAGCCATTGTCGAATTGGAGGGTCTCGCGGGTGGCGACTCGGCTCTTATTGCAAGAGCGATGAGTTCGATGGGCGAGACGGAGCGTCAAATAATAAACGTTCGACAACGCTTTAGGGAGGATGTTGTTGGTCAGCTCTCAGAGGTAAAGGCTCAGATTGCAGACTTAGAGGAAAATGTCGTAGTTGCAGATGATGTTTTGGGTAGAACAGAAATACTCTCGCCTATAAGCGGTATCGTTCAGGGACTGAGTATTCATACAATTGGCGGTGTGGTGTTGCCTGGCAGTTTGATAATGGAAATCGCCCCGAGAAATGATGACCTCATCGTGCAAGCAAATATACTTCCAAATGACATTGACAGTGTAGAAATAGGTCAGAAAGCAGAGGTCCGTCTCACTAGTTTGAGTTTGAGAACGACCCCCGCTATATTTGGCATCGTTACAGCCGTATCTGGAGATTCTATCTTAGATCCAGTGACGGGTGGAAGCTATTTCAGGTCTCGTGTCGAAATTCCTAGAGAAGAGATTGAAAAATTGGATGATGTAAAATTGACATCTGGAATGCCAGCAGAAGTATTAATTCAAACTGGAGAACGAACAGCTTTAGATTATCTGCTTAAGCCTATGACTGATGCGTTAGTGAGGGGTATGAATGAGGAATGAAGACGAATTACTATCTCGTATCGCCAGCCACAAAACTCCAAAATAAGTTGTCTTGAGCGCGGAAATTACGTTGGTGCTATAAAATAATTTGCGGATCCAAGAGCCATTTATCTACGACGCAAAATAATGTATTTTGGAAATAATTGTTTTAATGATGGAAATTCTGGAACCTGAAAACGATCTGCTTGGGGAGCTTGTAAGGTTTTATAATGACGGCTCCTGGGAAAAGGTTGTTAATAATGCCACAAACCTTCTTCGGCAGTATCCACTCTCGATCAATCTGTTAAATGTCCTAGGGGCGGCGCATTCGAAATTGGGTGACCCACGCCTAGCCATCTCGAAGTTCAAGAAGGGGCTTTTGTTTCAGCCGTCCATACCTGAATTATATAACAGTTTAGCATTGTCGCAGCAAGAGTTAGGTGAACTCAGCGAGGCTTTAAGGATCAATAAATATGGCCTCATATTGCAGCCTAATAGCCTTCAATTAGTTTTTAATCGGGGAAATTTACTTCGAGATAATAAGATGCCGTTTGATGCAGTTAAAGCTTATCAATCAGCGATCGGAATAGATTCGGATGTTACTGAAGCGCATACGAATTTAGGTATTATTTTTCTCACGCTAATGAGATTCAGTGACGCAAATGAGAGCTTTGGCAAGGCAATAAATATCCAAATCAAACGACTCATCGCGCGCCAGGCAAACTCTGCGAGTAATGTGCCGCTCAATGGGCATCTATTTTACAATAAAGCGCTTGCACTGGAAAAATTGATGTCACGAAGGTCTGCTCTAAAATTTTACCAAAAATCAATTCTAGTTCAGCCTTGTCTTGCTGAAGGGTACGAAGCATTAAATCGAATATTTTATGGTTTTAACGATTTTTATTCTGCAATGACGTTTTCAACAAAGGCTCTGCGTATAAAACCAGACAACGCTGATTTCTTGTGCAATATGGGACGTAACGCTATCGAATACTATGATGGTGACCAAGCTTTAGAATTTTTCAAGAAATCATTAGTGATTGATCCAACTAACAAATATTCACTAGCCAATCTGCTTGCATGTAATCCGCATAGGCTTAAAGAAACCGATATAGAGTGGAGACGAAAAAAGCTTCAATGCGTCGACTGGGAAAGTGTTCCTGAACTGAGTCCCGTTTCCGTAACTTGCTTGCTGCCTATCGGCCGGGCTGCCTCCATTTTCCTTCATTCATTAGTTGATGGGCATCCGGAGGTCAGCACAATACCAGGAGTGTATTTTCAAGGGTGGTTCGGCCAGGAAGCATGGGAATATTTCAAACCAAATTATGATGATAAGAACTGGCGCGGCGAACTAACGGAGAAGATTGTAAGCCATTATGAGCCTTTATTCGATGCAAATAGCAAGAAAGACGTTTTTGGCAATCCCTTTGGTAATACGGACTGGCTGGCGAATTATTCTGGTTTTATGAATATGGGCGATAAAGGAAATGAAGCATTTAAAATTGACAAAGGATCTTTCAGGGCTGTCTTTGGGAAAGCAATTGAAAACACTGAAATAGTCTCAAAAAAAAGTGTCTTTGAACTTATTAATTGGTCTCTCACTGCATCTACTCTTGGTATAAAAAGTTCAACGGAGGTGGAAGGTCGAGACATATTCTACCATATCCACAAGCCATCGATTGGTGAAATTACATCTTTTCTTAATTATTATCCAACGTCAAAGTTTCTCTATATTGTGAGGAACCCTCTACAGGGAATGGAGTCATGGATGCTCACACATAAAGGGGTGCTGGATGATTTGCAACAAGGCAAATATAAAAGGGGTTATGGAGAATACCAAGGGCAATCACTGGCAATCGACCCGTTGCTGGAAGCTTGGAGCAAGGTAATAAGTCCGATACAAATGATGTTTTATGTGTTATTTATTCCCTCGACAATCGGTAACGAATCGCGCGGTATTAGGTTAGAGGATTTAAAACGTAAACCTAAACAGACAGTGGAAAAAATATCGCGTTGGCTAGGAATTTCAAATCATGAAGCACTAATGCAGTCAAGTTTTTGCGGTTATAAATATTGGGGTCCAGCTTCTAACAGTTCTGGCTTGATCACTGGCTTTGATCCGAAGCCGCTGGAATTTGAAATAGGTCGCATTTTGGGGGAACGCGATATTGAGATTTTCGAAACACTTTTTTGGCCTATATCGAGGGATTTTGGTTATTTAAAGGACAGGAAACTTTTCTTGAAAGATGAACTAAAAAAAATAAAACCGTGGTTAGACGAACCCTTCGAGTTCGAAAAAAGATTATTTGAAGGATCACTGCCGGAAGCATTTAACTTAGAGGATATGGGGCCTTTTCAGAGATTACATAAATTAGTGGAATTATGCTGGGAAGTGTTGTTTGAAAATGGACATTATCCCAATCGAATATCACCCTTAGATTGATAATTTTGAGATGCACATTTAAAGGAAACAAAAATGTCGAATAAAGAAAATGCAACGACTGCTGATTCGTTGAAGCCGGAAAACAAAGAGTTAGTTAATAAGTTGGCAATTGAAATAATGGAGCCTGCGATTCAGAAAGCAATCAAAGATGCGCGGGGCTTAGGTACTCCAATGGAGATAATGAGCGCCTTAGCTAACGCTTATGGCGGATTTTTGGTGGAGTTGCTAGGGCATAAAGCAGCGGCAAGTTTGATGCGCAGCCATTCAGAGCATATAGCATCACGTGAACAAAAGTAGTTAAGCTATTGAAAAGGGTATAAAAAAATCAGAAAAAACAACTAGACTTACCCTTAGAGAATCGGTTATAGTAGCTCACCGTAAATTATTTTTACTCTAGGGTATAGTATTTACTGTACATTGGTTTGTGGGTGTATTATATCTACAAGCGCAAGTTTGTTAGCGGATGCTCCGAAAGCAGGTTAGTGACCTGTTTTCGGGGCGGTCGCTAACCGCCTTGCAGGCTCTTTTAGCAAGAGACTGCATGGTTAAAGACGTCAAAACCGAAACTTAATATGGAGTGACACAACAATGTCAACATCAGCAGCTTTTGACCAATCATTTTATTTGTCAAATAATACCGATGTGTTGATCGCCATTTCGCAAGGTATCTTCACATCCGCACAACAACACTATGATCTTTTTGGTGGTAAGGAACTTAGGGATCCAAACGCAGACTTTAATGCAACTTATTATGCGGCTCAAAACCCAGACGTTTTGAACGCTGTTGCAGCGGGCGTTTTCTCTAACGTATTCGCTCATTACCAAGCTTTTGGTGAAACGGAAAGCCGCGTGCCAAGCTCTGCATATGCAGGTTTTAACGCTGAAACTTACCTGGCCGCTAACGCAGACGTAGCAGCAGCTATAACAGCTGGGTCTTTCACGTCAGCTCTAGATCATTATCTCACATTCGGTCAGTCAGAAAGCCGAGAGGGCTCAGGTGTATCGGCTACCATAACCACGGGGTCTACAATTGCATTGACCACAGGTGTCGATACTCTGACCGGTACTTCAAGCAACGACCTCTTCACTGCTATTAACGAGGCAAGCGTAGCCGCTGGGGACACACTTTCTAGCGCAGATACACTTGATGGTGGTGATGGAACTGACACACTTAATATCACAAATACGCAATCCGGTGCTCTAGCTGGCCTTGTTACTTCTAACATCGAGAACCTGTCAATTAGGTCTACTGATGAAGACGATACGGCTGAAACTCTCGATATGACAAGTCTATCAGGCGTTACATCTGTCACGTTAGATGACTTCACTGACGGTGTTACCGTTAGCAATGCTGTTCTTGGAACTACATTCACAATTACAGACGCAAATGGTGACAACGGTGCCGACGACATAACTCTCGCGTACACAGGTGCAACTGGTTCGTCAGATGCGATGACTGTCAACACGTCAAAGTCAACAATCCAGCAGCTGATCATGGACTCAGTTGATACTATTACCCTGAATAACAGTGGTTCAACAGTGACATCCATCGCCAGTCTAGATGCCTCTGACGCTGAAACAATCAACATCAATAACTCGACAGCGTCTGTTGGATCAAATCCTGGTTTAACCATCTCAGCAATGGGCGATAACGTGGCAACATCCATAACCATTACTGGTTCTGGTTCGACTACGTTTACTGGAGCGATGTCAACTGCCTTGACGAGCGTTGATGGTAGTGCTGCTACTGGTGCGTTAGACCTAAACGTCTCTAGTAACGCCAATAACTTGAGTGTGACGACTGGTACAGGCAATGACCGCGTTGAACTTGGTACTCTTGGCACCAACTTTAACTCGGCAACAAACGATGTCGTAAACTTAGGCGATGGTACCGACACAATCGTTATTGACGACAGTACACTTACTGCTGGTGACATCACTTTGATTAAAGCTGTTACAAGTGCCGAAATTCTTGAGCTTTCTTCAACAACTGCTGAGACTACGGTTGATATGAACTCTGTCTCTGTAATTGATACGCTTAAAGCAGACGGTGCCATCACTGACGCAACCGGTGCTAACGGTGCTGCAGGTATTGCAGGTACGGCCGCTAACAACGCTGCTCTTATTATAAATGGTGTCGAAAGCGATGATACAATTAATGTGTCGGCAAATATGACCGGTGGTGTCGGTGGTATCGGTGGTCAGGCAAATGCCGCCAACAATAACTCCGGCAATACTGGTGTAGCTGGTGGAGCTGGTAGTAATGGTCTGAACCTTGCAGTTGAACTTGATGGCGGTAACAACGCTGTTACGATTGGTTTAGACGGCGGTATAACAATCGCTGGTGGCGCCGGTGGTGTTGGTGCTCAGGGTGGTAACTCCACAGCAACTAACAACAACGGTGGTACCGGTGGTGTTGGTGGTGCCGGTGGTACTGGTATCTCCGCAGCTAACTTCGAAACGATCAATATTGTTTCGACTGGTTCCTCTGCAAACGCAATCGCTGGTGGTGCAGGTGGTGCTGGCGGTACTGGTGGTACCGGTAGTGGTAACGGTACAACTGGTGCATCTGGTGCAGCTGGCGCAGCAGGGTCTTCGATTGTGATCAATACCAACGGTACAATTAATGTATCTGGTACTCGTGACATAGATATCGGTACTGTTTCCGGTACAAACCTTACTGTTAACGCGAGCACATTTACTGGTAAGCTTACGGTGACGGGCGAAGCCGGCAACAATAGCATTACCGGTGGTTCTAAAGTTGACACCATAAACGGTGGCGCTGGACGTGACACGCTGACGGGTAACGGCGGAAATGATATCTTCGCTTTTACAGATAACGAGTCTACAACCGCCGCGAGCGATAGTATTACTGACTTTGCGTTGAATGGTGATGTTATTCGCTTGGTTGCTGCAGATAACGTTGCTGGTGCTTCTGCTACTGGCGGAACGACCGCTACTAACAACGTTCAAGTGGCAACTGGTGGTAAGGTAACGTTTGCTGAAGCAGATGATACGCTTGCTGAAAAACTTGTAGCACTTGCGGCTGATACGACTGATATTGCCGCAAACGAAGTTGTGTTCTTTGAACAAGGTAGCGATACTTACATTTTCAATAATGTAGGTGGAACAGACGATCTGATTAAACTAACAGGTGTGTCTGGAGCAACAACACTTACCGAAAGCACAGTTACGGCCGGTGACTTCACGCTAGCGTAACACTGAACGGTAATAAGGAATTGAGGCCCACAACCAACGTTGTGGGCCTTTTTCTTTGCGTGGACGAATTTGTTAAATCTATAGTAATTGACTAAAACCACTAAAAATTAAAAACTCTGATAACCCAGTTATATAACCGTTACCAATTTAATATTTTAATATGCAAACGCTTTATGGTTCGGAACCCGACGATAATACTCTTCGTTTATTGTTTGAGAAGCTACCTTTCGGTGGTGCGGAGCAGATCTTAGATGAAATCGCGCAATTGCAATATGACTTTCCGTTGTCTATCAATTTATTTAACTTTAAGGGCGCTATTTGGAACAGGTTGGGTGATGTAGTAAAGTCGACCCGCTGTTATCGGCGCGCTATTCTCTTACGCCCAGACGAAGGCCAGTTTTACAGTAGCCTGGGCAATGTATTCTACCTAACACAAAATTATAGCGGTTCAACAAAACTATTTTGTCGTGCGAAAGTTAATCAACCAAATAATCGTAACACCCATTTCAATTTGGGTAATTCTTATCGAGAACAGGGTGATTTGGAAAGAGCGGCGTTGTGTTATAAACGGTCTCTGGAGTTGGATAATCGTTTTATTGATGGTTACAACAGCTTGGGTCTGATTCTCCTAGAGCTAAAGGAAATTAATGAAGCAGAACTCCTATTTAATACTGCGTTGCAAATCGATAAAGCATTTTCTAAGGGGTATAATAATCTTGGATTAGTGCAGAAACATAAAAATGATCATGAGACAGCCCTAAAAAACTTCAAACGCGCGATCTGTATAGAACCCGATAGCCCAAACTTATATTTTAACCTTGGAGAAACACATTGGAAAGAAGACGAATTCCTTATCGCGTTTAAGTGCTATTTAAAGGAATTTGTCATTTGTGACGATAATAAAGAGCTGCTTGGAGCAATTGGCTTGAGCCTCCTACTTATGCGTTTCACTAAACCTAGCTTTTTGGTGGAACAAGTTATTCATCAAGTGTTAAAAAGAAAAACCTCGTGTAAGCCTTTGCATGCAGTGACTGCCGCACTTAGCATAATCAAAAATAACTACAAGAATATCGAACTTATTAACCCACCAAAAGAAAACGAACATGATTTTCAAGGTGGCCTTAAACACCTTCGCAGGGTCGCCGAAAACCAATTATTTATGGAACTTATAACTTTGTGTTCAATACCTGATAAAGGTTGCGAAGATTTCCTAACTTTTGCAAGAAGGTTCATTACATTAAATCTAGAGAAATTATTAGACGAACCTAGTGTATTAAGTTTGTCTAGTGCAATTGCGCTTCAGTGTTATGTAAATGACTTCATGTTTGTGGACATGCCCGAAGAACGTACAATCGTAAGTAAGCTCGAGGAAACGATTTTAACGTCGTTAGCAGGTGGCGCTACACCCCCTTCTATATTTCTATCTTGCCTGGCTTCTTACAAACCCATTATTAAGTATCCATCGATGCGGTCTATAAAATTCCCGTTAGAACTTGAATGCCTCAAACGCCGCCAACTCTTGGAACCGCTAGAACAGATCACATTAAGAGAAACTATGCCATCACATGGAAAAATAGTTCGAATGGTGTCGCAGAAAGTACAGGCACAATACGAGCAGAACCCTTATCCTAAATGGGTAAAACTGCATTTGAGCAAGCCAATGTTACTAGATGAAATTGCGGTTGTTGAGGGTCTAAAAATCTTTGATAAATCCATACTGAAGGTGGTGAAACCAGAAGTTTTAATTGCTGGATGCGGTACTGGTCAACATTCGATCACCACAGCAAACAGCTTTTTAAATAGTCGTGTTTTAGCAATTGACTTGAGCTTAAATAGTCTTGCATATGCAAAAATGAAGACGAGAAAACTTGGAATAAATAATATCGATTACCTCCATGCAGATATTCTGAACCTAGACAAACTGAACCGTCAGTTCGACATTATAGAAAGTATTGGAGTGCTACACCATATGGCTGACCCACTAGAAGGCTGGCAGATTTTGAGGCGTATGCTTCGGCCATCTGGCATGATGCGGATTGGTCTTTATAGTGCTCGTGCTAGAAAATCAGTGACTGCTGTCCGAAATCGTTTTAAGGGAAATTATTCTCAACTAGGTGATGACGAGTTAAGGTCCTTACGAGCCAAAGCGAGAAACTCTAGTGACAACCACTGGAGGACGGTTTTAGAATCTGGTGACGCCTACTCGCTAAGTGAATTTCGAGATTTGGCCCTTCATGTACAAGAACATCAATTTACGATTAGCCAAATAGAGGATTTGCTTAGTGATCTGAACTTAAAATTCTGCGGCTTTGTGTTAACCGACTACACCATGCGGCAAAAATTTAAAAAACATTTCCCTGAGAAAAATACGGAATTTGATTTAAAGAAATGGGATGTCTTCGAGAAGAATAATGAATACACTTTTGCGGGGATGTACCAGTTCTGGTGTCAATCGGCAACTTGAGCTCCTTAAGACTAGGGGCCCCTGTGACTTATATTTTCGTTATACTTATCGTTGTTAGTGTGAAAAGATAAGTCAACGAGCTCAAGCAGTCAGCAAGTGGCAATTGAGAAAGTAATATAGATGTCATGTCAAAGAACAATATCCCAGAACTTTTGCAAGTAGCTATCCAAGCGCATACCGCGGGCGATAACTCCGTTGCCGAAAAATATTATATGATGATATTAGACAAACAATCTGATCACCCAGACGCCTGTCATAATTTGGGGATTTTGCTGGCAAAAACGAATACAGAACGGGCGCTTTTACTATTAAAGACAGCGCTAGAAAAAAAACCTAATCATGGCCAGTTTTGGGTCAGCTATATTGAAGTATTAATTTTAGCCAAACAAAAAGCGGAAGCGATAAACACACTTAGTAAAGGAATGCAAATTGGTTTAAAAGGCGAAAGGGTAGATCAATTAGCTCAACAGCTAGGTGTTGACGAGAGTTCTGGCAGCGAACCTGGCGTTGATGATGTCTTGCACCTATATAACGGTAACAACTTTGACGGTGTGTTGGAAAAGGGCATCTCGTTACTGGAGAGAGATCCTAACAATGAAATCTTACTAAATGTTTTGGGGGCAACATATCAAAAGCTAGGGAGACTGGACAGTGCAGTTGAACATTACACGAAAGCTTTAACAATTAACCCAAGAAATTATGATATCAAAAATAACCTGGGTTTGGCTCTTAAAGACTTAGGCAGGTTAGAAGAAGCTGCCCTTTATTTAGATGAAGTATTGAGGGATAATCCAAATTATGCGGATGCATATATAAACCTTGGCCTTATATATTTAAATTCTAACAAATTTAGGGAAGCCGTCCCGTTATATGAAAAATACTTAGAAATAGTGCCTGACGCATATGGTGTGCGAATAAATCTAGGTCTTAGCCTTAATGAAATAGGCCGAACTAAGGAAGCCCTTGAACAGTTTGATATGGTCCTTAAAGAGTCACCAATATCACATGAGGCGTATTACAATAAAGGTGGAGCTCTCCTAAAGTGTGATGAATTCGATGCAGCAGCAGACACGCTGAAAAGTGCCATCTTGTTAGCTCCAGATCTTTTTCTTGCTTATTATAACCTAGCTAAATCACTTTCAAATCAGCAAAAGGTAAAGGCCGAGGCTACAACACTTAAGTATGCGACTAAATTAGTACAAAATTATCCCGATTTGTGGAATAACTTAGCTTTGAATCAAGAAAAACAGCGTGATAGATATGGATGCATCTACTCATTTAAAAAAGCTTTGATACTTGACCCGACTGATCCAAAACCTGCCTCGAATTTAAGCGGTGTATTTTTTAGGTTGCAGAATAGTGGAGAAAGCCTCAAGCAAATTTTGAGAGCTCTATCTATTGATCCGATGAACCAACTTTTCCAAGATCAATACGTATATTCCGCTTCTCAAGCTGCAATAGGTGAGGGTAATTTACATAAAGCTACACTAGTTCGATCCAAATTAGGCGTGATAACATTTGATTTAGACAACGGCATTACTTTAAGCGATGGAGGACGAAAATGAACCGGTTTGATATAAATGTTTCTCAACCAAGTCCCCATTTTATAGGGAGTTGGATAATTGATCCGTTATCAATTTGTGATGGAATAATAGAGTTTTTCGAGACAAAACCTGAAAGACACGTCATTGGTGTAACAACCGGTGCAAACGAAGAGGATTCCAAAAGAACCACAGATATCTCGGTTCTGCCCAGAGACGTTGATACTCCAGAATTTCTTCCGATACGAGAATATTTATCTCGATTATTGCTTTGTTATCAAGATTATTCAGACCAGTGGCCTTTTATAAAAGATAGTATGAACAAATTAGAAATGGGCCCGTTTAATATTCAGAGATATGAGGTCGGCGATCACTTTCAGGCAGTTCATACGGAGCGAGCAGATTTTTCCTCATCAAATCGAGCACTAGCTTGGATGACATACCTTAACGATGTTGAAGAAGGGGGTGCTACATCTTTCGTCCACTACCAATTGGATGTACAGCCTAAAGCTGGGCAAACACTTATTTGGCCCGTTGATTGGACCCATGCACATCGGGGAAATGTCGTAACACATGGGAAAAAATATATAATTACCGGTTGGTTACTTTTTCCTCTAAAATAAAAATGCACCCTTGTAAAAATTAGTTGTATTATTCTCAGATGGATTTGACGGTAAACCAGGCCTTAGCCAAGGCAGTGCAGTTTCATAAATCGAGAAAACTCAGCGAAGCAGAGCAGATTTATCGAGCAATATTGAAAGTAGATCCAAAACATTCTGATGCTAACCATAATCTTGGTTTGATAGCTCTAAGTGTAGGTCAGCCTGAGGCCGCTCTTCCATTTTTCGAGAAGGCAACTCGAGACAATAAAACGGTCCCACAGTACTGGATTAGTTACATTGAAACTCTACTGAAGCTAAATAATCTAGCTTTAGCTAGAGTTTGCTGGGATGAAATAATTCGTATCGGTTTAGATCCGACCGTATTGGAAGTAGTGCGATTAAAGCTCTCTGCTGCAGAGAATAATGCCCGATCTCAGAGTTTACTTTCCCAGATGATAAACGATTTTAATGTGGGGAATTTGTCTAAGGCCAGGCGAGTAGGGCAAGTCCTTCTAATTCAATCCCCTGCAGAAGCTCATAGTTTGAGCATTATGGGGGCAATTAGTTCCCAATTTGGTAAATTAAACGAGGCATACGTGCACTTCAAATCCGCCGTGATTGTGGATCCAATGTATTCCGAAGCCTATAATAATTTGGCTATTGTTTCCCAAGACAAAGGTTTTAAAAGAGAGGCTCTGAATAGTCGAATAAGGTCCTTGACACTGCAACCCGACTTTCCAGACCCTTACTTAAAGGTAATAGATAGTTTTATCGCTACTAGTCAATTTGTGAGAGCTAGGCAACTTGTTATGGCAGCTAAAATTCTTCGACCAGACGATATTGAGCTCGATACTAGAATGGCAATAATCTCTGAATTTTTGAATAATTTTAATGTCGCGATCAAGTTTTGTGAAAAGGTGTTAAAAAACAAACCACTTTACGCTGAATTGTATAATACAAGAGCGAATATAAGTGCTAAAACACAACAGTTAGAAAAAGCGGAAAATTTTTACAGAAAAGGGATCGTTCTTAAACCCGAATTACATGATATATATTTTGGATTAGGTAGGGTACAAAGACAGTGTACAAATTATGAGTCAGCGATTAAGAATGTTTCTAGATCTCTCATTGTTAATCCAACATTCCCATTAGTTCTTAATGATCTTGGTTTAATACATCTTGATTTTTATGATTTAGAAAATTCGATCAGCTCTTTCAAAAAAGCTCTGGTGGTGGAACCTAATTATTTGGTGTCTTTCAACAATCTAATGTTGGCAGAGAGTTACAATGATTTTAAAGATGAAAGCCTTATAAAACGGCGAAAACAGGGTTTATTCCTTGCATCCTCAGATAATAACAAAAGCGAGGCATTACCTATAACCTGCCTTTTACCGTTTGGTCGAGCAGGCTCAATTTTTTTACAGTCGCTATTCGATGGCCACCCTGATATTGCTACGCTGCCTGGAGTTTATTTTCAAGGATGGTTTGGGGAGGAAGCCTGGAATTTTTTCAAGCCCAGTTACAATGATCCATCCTGGAAAAAGGCCCTTGCGAGAAAAATAATCACACATTATGAACCCCTATTTGACGCTAACAGTAGAAAGAACGTTTTTGGGACGCCTTTTGGCCAAACACCGTGGCTAGCACGAGCAAGTGGTTTTGCAAACATGGGGCCTAAAGGATGTGAGTTTTTTAAAGTGGATGCGATAGAGTTTGCAGCTAGATTTTTACGGTTAATAGACGGATATTCTTCCGTAAATAAAAGGCAAGTTTTTGAACTGGTCCATTTAGCTTTTTCAAGTCTGTCGCTCTACTCTCAAGAATATGACAATATCGAACCAAATCAGATTCTTTATCACATACACCTCCCTGATGCGGATCAATTATGTAACTTTAGTGCGAGTTATCCAAAGTCAAAGTATTTATTCATCGTTCGGCATCCTATACAAGGTTTGGAGTCGTGGATGCTAACAGGATTGAAAAATTTTGAGGAACGTCACGGTTACAGGGAATTTGGGAAAAGAAATTTTTGCGAATTTAGTGTAAAAGAAGTCTTGGATTTTAATCAAGGTTGGCGAAAAGTGGTAGAACCGATTCATTCAATGTTCAATCTACTTATGCTCCCAAATATTGATAGTAAAGTATGCAGGGGAGTTAAACTTGAAGATATAAAAAGAAGCCCTCGTCAAATTCTACCAAAGTTGGCAAGCTGGCTAAATATCAGTAATGATGAAGCTCTTTACAATCCCACTTTTTCAGGAATGGAGTACTGGGGGCCAATATCTGTGAATTCGGGCCTCGTTCGGGGTTTTGATGCAAAGCCGTTGGACTTAACGATTGGTCGGATTCTTGGGCAAAGAGACATCAAAATTCTTGAAACTTTGTTTTGGGTGTTGATGAAAGAATATAAATACACGACCAAAACATATGAGGATTTTGAAAGAGACCTTTCCGACGTAGCGCCATGGCTCGACGAACCATTTGAGTTTGAAACGCGACTATTTGGACGGTTTTTTGATAATTCTAATCCCATAACTGAGCACCCGATCTTTCAATCCACACATAAATTAGTTAAATTAACTTGGACTAAATTAAGTACTGGAAAACATTATACAAATGTGCCGCCCCCCCTCATAGTTTGATGCGGGTAATCTAAGGCACCATGATCTGATCAAGTTATTAGAAATACACTAAACCTTTCGTTTTTTATGTTTTCAATATAGAACGTTGTATATGGAATCTCTTTCTCAAAAGCTATTTAAACTGGGCATCGCTGCACACCAAAATGGTAACTTGAAAGAAGCAGAGAACTTTTATCGTCAAGTTTTGAAGACAGACCCTCGCCATCCTGATGCTAATCACAACTTAGGTGTTTTGGGTATTTTGGCCGGAAGAGCAGATAGTGCGATACCACTATTTATGACCGCAATTACTTCTAACCCAAAAGAGAAGCAGTACTGGGTCAGTTGTTTGATGGCTCTATTGAAACTACAAAAGAAAGAGCAGGCTATAAAATTAATTGAAGCGGCTAAGACCTCGGATCTTCCCGCTGAATTTATTGAAACACTTATAGGTCAACTCAATCAAAGTAGTGAAATCTCTTTAACTCTCGGAACTGTTGAGAAGCAATTAACCAACTTTTATAGTGAAGGAAAATTTAGTGAAGTCATAGAAGTCAGCGGAAAATTACCGACTGCTCTACGGTTTCATCCAAGTATTCAAAACATAATCGGCGCATGCCATTTAACATTTTCAGACTTCAATAAAGCCTCATTCGCTTACAAAAGGGCGTTGTTGCAGGAACCACATGCTACTCAATTCTATAATAACTTAGGTGTTGTGGAACATGAATTGGGATTTTTCAGTAAGGCGAGCATTAGCTATAAAAGAGCTGTTATAATCGAAGCTTGTTTTCCAAACGCTCATTATAACTTGGGAAAAAATTATCAAAACAGTTTAGACTGCGCAAATGCAATAAAAGCCTATAAGAGAAGTATTCTTCTTTTACCTTCAAACTCTCAGGCGTATTACAACTTAGGAATAAGCTTAGAAGATTTAGAATTAAATTGGGCCTCTATTTTGTCTTACAGTCGAGCGGCAAAAATAGACCCTCTGTCTAAAGACATTTATAACAACTTAGCATTGGCGCTGACTTCATATATGCCTGAGGCACCGGGTAATATTTTTATATCTATTGTCTCAGATATACTGGAAAAAAATATCTTTCTCAGGCCAAATGTAGTTGCCCCAGCTATATTGAAATGGGTGCGTAGGCACCCTGATGTAGTTAAACTCATTGGGAGGGTTGGTGATAAAAGATTGGAGATTGATCTAATTGAGGTTTGCTTAACCTTATCGAAGATAAAAGTGTTTAGTTTGCTTATGGAACTTTGCCCTATAACAGATATTGTAATTGAAGAGATGTTATGCCATGTCCGTAAAGAACTCATTTTTAAAAGAAAATCAATAGATAGTTGTGAACGAGTTCTAGCTTTCCAATCATCACTCGCAATTCAATCTTTCGTGAATGAATTTTTATATTATGAAACAGAAGAAGAAACTATAGAAATAAAAAAACTCGAACAAGAAATCGCGGTATCTGTTGCCCAAAATCTTGACGTGCCTGCAAATGCCATTGCATGCCTTGGTAGTTATCGCTTGTTATTTAATTATGATTGGATTAGCAAGATTAAACCAACGCCTGCTCTTAAAAAGTTGCTCAAGACGCACGTTTGTCACCTCTACGAAGAGAAGAAAATACGTCGTACTATTAAAACACTAAACCCTATAACTCAGGAAGTATCGCTAGCGGTTCAGGAGCAATATGAAACGAACCCATATCCAAGATGGATTAATACTCGGCTCGTTGGGACACCCAAAACAACTAATGAGTTAACTAAAGAGCTAAAGCTTGATCTTATGGACGAGGACAGTTTTTCAGAACAGCCAGACATATTGATAGCTGGTTGTGGAACTGGTCAGCATGCCTTGTTTACTGCGAGTTTATTTAAAAATAGCAGAGTACTTGCTATTGATCTTTCTCTTAGCAGCATAAGCTATGCTAAGAGAAAGACAAAGGAACTAGGTATCACAAATATTGAATATCTCCAGGCCGACATTTTAGATTTGAGGATGTTGGATAGGCATTTTGATATAATCGAGAGCTCGGGTGTTCTGCATCATATGGCTGACCCATACAAAGGCTGGGAGACACTAGTAGATTGTCTTAAACCAAATGGTCTGATGGCGATCGGTTTGTATAGTGACACCGCCTTGAGAGAAGTAGTTGAGATAACTAACATAATAAAAAAACGTGATATACCTGCCGAAATAAGGGCAATGCTAAATTTCAGAAAAGAAATAATAGAGACACCGGAATTACTTGCCAAGGTTACACCCTTTTATGATTTTTACAGTACAAGTGAATTTAGAGATCTTTGGTTTCACGTGCAGCAGCATAGGTTCAATTTACCGATTATTAAACAACATCTTAACAAGTTAGGTCTAAAATTTTCTGGTTTTACATTGAGGGGGAAAGAAGTATGGAGACAATTTGGGGAAAAATTCCCAGAAAATAGGATGTTGTATGACTTGGATAAATGGAACGATTTTGAACGTGAATTTCCAGATACGTTTATGGAGATGTATCAATTTTGGTGTCAAAAAGTAGTGTAAGCAAATGTTAGTACTTAATTGATGGTGTCATGAGTGATAAAAACAATAAGTTTTTCAAACGTGCTGTAAACGCTCAAATTGGTAAAAGGACTCGGGAGGCAGAAGAGTTTTATAAGCAGACGTTGATACTATATCCTAAACATTCTGATGCTAGTCATAACCTGGGTGTGTTACTTTTACAGTCACGAATACCATGGAAATCCCTACCGTATTTTATAAATGCATTAATATTAGACCCCACAAATATTCAGTTTTGGGTAAGTTATATAGATGTATTAATAAGGTTGGGAGAAATTTCAAAAGCGAGTGATGTACTCGACAGCAGCAAAAAATTTGGGGTAGCAGTCGATATTGATGGGAAGTTATCTCGGCGTATTTATATAAAGCTCCTCGAAGACAAAATAACAAAATTAATCGCTCTGTATGATCGAAGTGCCCTGGATAAAGTAATAATCTGTGGAAATAAACTACCCAAAAAATTTAAAAAAAATCACATTATTCAGAATGTCATTGGAGCAGCCCATGCGGGTCTAGGAAGGTATAATGAGGCCTTGGAATATTATAGGATGGCTATTGCCGCTTATCCTTTTTATCCCGATGCTTACAATAATTTGGCAGATAGTCTAAACCGATTAAAACAATTCGAAATGGCGCTTCATTTGATGAAAAAGGCATTGATACTGAAGCCATTTTATCCAGATGCCTTGCAAAATTTTGCGGATATATTATTTGATCAATCTGATTATAAATTATCTGCTGACCTATTAACGAGAATACTTTTCAAAAGCAAGCCCGATCCTGAATTGAAATATAAACTAGCCCGTGTTTATAAAAAGCTATGTCAATTTGAAAAGGCTGTTAATTTTTATGATCAATCCAAATTTGGTGATTATGAGGCTCAAATTTTAGAATGCTTGCATCAGTTGGGTCAAAAAGATGACTTTCAAAAGCGACTTAATAAATTTAGGGAGTCCAATCCCACGGATGTGAATATAGCGGCTCTTAGTAATACGATCCATAAATTGATGGATAAAAAAGACCCATATCCTTTTTGCCCAGATCCATTGAACTATATTAGGATTAATCATTTAGCGGATGAACTTCCAAATTGGAAGCCTTTGGTAAACGATCTTTTAACTTCTATTGATAAAATGCATTTGATATGGGAGCCAAAGTTTAAAGCAACGATTGGGGGAGAACAGACAGATAACGGCTTGTTTGATCGTCAGGGACGTCATATTTCTATTCTCAAGGATGTTATAAAGAAGAGGGTTGTCTCCTATTTTGAGCATTTTAAAGGGTCCAACTCTTTGTTTATTAGAAATCGTCCAATTAGTATAGAATTACAGGGTTGGTTTGTCAGAATGAATCAGGGAGGGTTTCAAAAATCTCACATTCATGCATCCGGTTGGGTAAGTGGAATAGTCTATTTAAAAACAATTGATGACCCTTTGACGGATCAAGGTGCTATAGAGTTTGGCCGGGCGGAATATGATTTTTCATCGGATAATCATGACCAGGACGTTTTTCTCCATAAACCTAGAATAGGTGACATCATTCTTTTCCCATCTTCTTTGTTTCACAGAACAATCCCTATAAAGTCGAACAAAGAGAGATGTATTATCTCATTCGATGTATTTCCAAATAGGCCGCGGTAAAACAATAGAGTTTTTAAAACTAGCAAATCTTAAATATTGAATTTATTGAGCAAGTTATGTTGGTTCCAAAAAAATCCAGATAAAACTGGTCTAGTTGATATTTATCACCATGCCTATTTACAAATGCTGCTATCTCGTTGCCTTTATCTGCGCTATCTTCAACAATCAGATAATCTCCAGAATTTGCTTTTTGATCTATAGCGGATAGAACGTTAACAACATTCACGTGCGCATCTTCGATAAAAATCTTCTTCCCTTTAAATAAACCATTCATAGGCAGTACGGCCTCTGCCTCTACCTTGGAAAGATCATACTTAACAAATGTCACGTCATCGTGGTCAATAGTGGGCTTAATAATATCAAAACTAATAATTTTTGTTCTTAGCCCTAACGCTTTAGCAATATCAGCAAACCAGATTGCGCTGCCACCCTGACCAGACCCAAATTCAATAATTGTATCTGGTTTTACCTCGTTAATAAGCATCCAATAAATGATAAGGTCAAAAGCACTTTTGTATAATGGATATTCTTTCCAATGAATCAGTGAATGTACACCTTGAGAAACGGAAATAGGCAAGCCCTCGAAGAGCCTGCGATTTAAATATGCTGGAGCACCAGCTTCAGTCCTAAATGATAAAGGTACAAAACGTTGTACCTTAGAGAGGTTGGCTCTTTCATAAATTTCTAAATAGTCATTAATTATTGCGCTGTTAGTGCTTAATTGATGAAGGACCGCATTATCAAAAAATGTTGGGATTTTGTTTTGAGAGATCATTTTCTTCGAAAAAGATTTTGCCAGTGAGCCCAAATTTGTATTGGAAATCGCGTTGCTTACTTCGATTAAGAAGTAGCGCTCATAAAAAATATCCGACATTTCGGACAAGTGTTTTTCATGGAGCGTTGTACTAAAACCTAGATAAAGATTAGCATTTGTTGGATTTAATGTTAGAGCTTTTCGGTAGACCGCTATCGCTTTATGA